>OLQP01000006.1_pt1 | contig 215393 bp, 191 predicted proteins | sample 1643181 | NCBI WGS metagenome assembly OLQP01 (sample SAMEA3136710, study PRJEB25190) | human gut metagenome | biome: human gut; feature: human-associated habitat; material: faeces | place: Austria | collected 2013 | reverse complement strand
TCTTTCTCTTCTGAGATTTCTTTGTTAAGATATGGCTCTTATAAGCTTTATTTCTCATGATTTTTCCGGTTCCGGTTTTTTTGAAACGTTTTGCTGCTGCTCTACAAGTTTTAATCTTAGGCATAATTATTTCCTCCTTAATTCGTGGTACTGTTTTTTATTTCTTATTATCAAGAACACGTGCCAAAACACGCTGTCTGTGATAACTGCTTAACGCTTTTCGCTGAGAAACATTGTCATGCTTCTGCCTTCAATCTTAGGGGCTTTCTCAACAACTGCCACATCTGCAAGATGTTCTGCAAAATCATCAAGTACATGTTTGCTGCTTGCCATATGTGCCATTTCTCTTCCACGGAAACGTAATGTAACCTTAACACGGTCTCCTTTAGAAAGAAATTTTCTTGCTGCATTGACCTTCGTCTTCAGGTCATTGGTATCAATGTTTGGAGAAAGACGTACTTCCTTGATGTCAATTGTCTTCTGTTTTTTCTTAGCTTCTTTTTCCTTACGGGAGAGCTCATAACGATACTTGCCGTAGTCGATAATTTTACAAACCGGCGGCTTTGCCTGCGGTGCGATTTTAACAAGATCAAGTCCGGCTTCCTGAGCCTTTGCAAATGCTTCTCTTGAAGAAACGATTCCAAGCTGTGCTCCATCCGGTCCGATCAAACGTACCTCTTTGTCTCTGATCTGTTCGTTAATCATTAAATTGCTAATTGTAGTACACCTCCATACATTTAAATAAATGATAAACCTGAATCTCTCAGCTACTGTATAGGAACAGTAACTCCACCCTGTCTTATGAAAACAAAAAAGAGTATGGACAGTTTCCACACTCTGCTATATCCAGGGATAACCAAATGAAATCTCTTTTTCATTTTTATCTCTGTGCATTCCCCGATCTCTGTAGATCAGCCTGCTGCGATATATCAACCTGAGCCGCATTATATGCGCTGAGGTGAGAGTGAAACTCTGCTTTGTTTTCCACGTACTTTAAAAGGATATCATGTCTTTTATATAATGTCAAGTTATTTTTTATACATATTTCTATTTTTTCAGCGCATACTATTCCTGCATGACGTTTGCTGTTATGCATAATCATATCATTATATAAGAAGGAGGCTTCTATTATGACAATTCTGAAATGTAGTGCCACAAAATGTCTTTACAATGAAAATGAGCTCTGTTCCAGAGGCGATATTGAGATTACAGGAGATAATGCTCATCGTGCAGATGAAACAAACTGTGGAAGTTTTCGTGACCGCGCGACTGCCGGTATGACAAACAGCAAAGCTCATCACTGCGGCTGTGAAAAAATCAACATCGACTGTAAAGCTCAGGAATGTACCTATAACGATCAGCGCAAATGTACGGCTTCTGCTATTGATGTGGTCGGATGCAGCACAGACGGATGTAACGAAACAAAATGTAATACCTTCTCCTGCAAATGCTGATCCTTACGCTCAAAAAGACGCTGCATCAAACAGCGTCTTTTTTATGTCTGAATCATTCAGTTTCTAATCCTGTCGCTTCCTATCTGTTTCTCAGGAAATCCGGAATCTGGATATCTTTCTTCTGTACTGTGCTGGTCGGAACTTTGCCTGTATAAGAACCATTGTTCATAGTCGGCAGACTGAAGCTTGGCATAGACATTGTACTGGAAGACGATGCAGATGTACCTGCTGCCGGTTTACGTACACCAAATGGTGTTGTATTGCTTCTTGTACCAAATGGAGTGGTCTTTGCAGCTGTATCGGATAATCCGGTCGCAATAACTGTGATCTTAGCATAGTCTGCAACAGAATCATCATACATAGCACCAAAGATGATGTTTGTATCTTCACCTGTCAGCTCCTGTACATAGCTTGCTGCATCATTTGCATCCATAAGAGAAATATCTCCGGAAATATTGATGATCACATGAGTAGCACCTTTGATGGTTGTCTCAAGCAGCGGAGAGGATACAGCCTGCTGAACAGCTTCCATAGCCTTGTCATCTCCTCTGGCCTCACCAATACCGATATGTGCGATTCCTTTATCTGTCATAACTGTCTGAACATCCGCGAAGTCAAGGTTGATCAGTGCCGGCAGATTGATCAGGTCTGTAATTCCCTGGACAGCCTGCTGCAGAACCTCGTCAGCTTTGCGAAGTGCTTCCGGCATAGTTGTACGACGGTCTACGATCTCGAGCAGTTTATCGTTCGGGATAACGATCAATGTATCAACAGCTTTCTTCAGATTCTCGATTCCTGTAAGAGCATTGTTCATACGTGTTTTTGCTTCAAAACGGAAAGGTTTTGTTACAACGCCAACGGTCAGGATTCCCATTTCCTTAGCTGCTGCTGCAATAACAGGAGCTGCACCTGTACCGGTACCACCACCCATTCCACAGGTAACAAATACCATGTCAGCACCTTCGATCAACTGTTTTACTTCTTCTATGCTCTCTTCAGCGGCCTTCTGACCAACTTCCGGCTGTGCACCGGCGCCAAGGCCTTTTGTAATCTTTTCACCAATCTGAAGTACTGTTGGAGCTTTGCAAAGTGTCAGGGCCTGTTTATCAGTATTTACACCAACAAACTCAACTCCTCCGATGGCTTCTTCCACCATTCTGTTAACTGCATTATTACCAGCCCCGCCTACACCGATTACAATAATCTTTGCAGAGGACTCAGCTTCATTTGACATAATCTCTAACAATGTACTTCCTCCTTTATTTACCTGATATCAGCGTATCAGGCTGCATATAGATATATCATATATTTTTTTTTCGAATTAATCAACTACTATTTTTGTTTTTTTATACTTTTTTCACTATTATTCGCCATTTCCATCACTCATAAGATTCCTCATCTGTATCTCCCTGATCCCAGCCATCCGACTCTTCATCACTGTAACTCTCAGTATCTTCATCCGAGGAATCTGTATTCGTATCAGAACTGTCTTCTTCTGAATCTTCCTCCGAAGTATCACCTGAAGAAGTGCCGTCATTATCCGACATAGGTCCCACGTAGTTGCCATCTTTGTCATACTCGCTGACACCATCAAAGCCACCGGATTCATTATATCCACCTGTCCAGTCTCCAAAGCTGTCCAGAAGTTCCTGCGTCGGCTCCGATCCAACATAGTTCAGATTTTCATCATATTCACCGGAACCTGTATAATCGCCTTCTTCGTCATAACCGCCTACCCAGTTTTCTTTTGCATAATCAAGTGCCGTCTTTGGTTTTGCTCCTACATAATTGCCATTTTCATCGTATTCACCATCACCGGTATAATCACCATTTTCATCATAACCTCCGGTCCAGTTCTCTGCAGTTACTTCCTCTTCCTCTTTTTCAAAAGTCACTGTTTTAGAACTTTCTGTGATATTCTCCATATGAAGGATCCCCTTCTCACCCGTAATCTGTGGAAGAATCGCAACCATTCTGGACATTTTATCTTCCAGATATTTATCTTTTCCAAGTTTTACCATGATGTCTCCATAAATAAGGTCTATGGTGGAATCATCCTCCAGCTGGATATAATCTGGCTGAAGATCATTTTTTGCAAAAATCGTAGAAAGTGCAACCGCAGTATTTAGAACAGCATCCTTAATCGGAAGTTTTTCATTCATAACAACTTTTTTTACCTGAATACCCTCAAAATAGGGGACAGACTCATCCCTGGTCTTGTCGCCTTCTACAAACATTCCATTTCGATCAAAATACACATAGCTGTCAAGATATGGGATACAACCCACTACACTTTTCTCACGGACACTGATCACGATCGAGTTCCGACCGGATCTGCTGACGGAATATCCTTCAATATATGGCACACCCTGCACATTATTTTTTGAACACGTGATCGGTGCCAGAACAGAATTAGAAGAAAAAGCTCCTGTAAGAACCATTTCCTTCAGTTCTTCTTTTGTATAGTGGTTACTTTCCATCACTTCCACCTTTGACACATGAAAAAAAGCAAAGAAAAAAATAATCCCGGCCAGAACAGCAACAGCAGCAGCTCCTCCGACCAGTTTCGCCTGTTTTTTTGTTATTTTAAATTTCCTGTAATTGGATGTTCTCATAAAAAACTAATACCTGTATCCTCTGAACTCATATTAACTCAAACCGATAAGATATCCTCCATATAGATTTCTGCCTGAAGGTACCTCAAATCTCTGCAAATGTCTTCATACCCTCTTCGGATAAAGGGAACACCCTCTATCACAGATTCTCCATCTGCTGCAAGAGCCGCGATCACTAGCGCTGCTCCACCTCTCAGTTCCTCTGCCCGCAGCCTGCATCCCTTTAGTCTGCTTCCACAAATCTTTACTTCGCTTCCCCTGACTTCTATGTGTGCCCCCATTTTTGTAAGTTCACTGCATATCTTAAACCGGTTCTCAAATATATTCTCCCTTATGCGGCTTATTCCCGGAACTGTAGCCAGTACTGCCAGCAGTGGTGACTGAAGATCTGTCGGGAATCCCGGATAAGCTTCTGTTTCCAGAAACGGAACCGAAAATTGTATTCCGGCTCCATTCGCTATTAGTTTACCACTCTTCCATTCATATTGTCCACCCATTTTCCGATATACTTCAAGGAACGCCTCCATTTCTCCCTCAGGTGCATTCTCCACAGTCACTGATCCACGCGAAGCTGCAGCCGCGCAAAGATATGTTCCCGTAACGATCCGGTCTGCCGGTATCAGCATCTCTGTCCCGTGAAGAGAGGTCACTCCCTGAACCCGGATGCACCCTTCTTTCTCATGCCAGATCCGCGCTCCCATCTTTTGCAGAAATCTGCAAAGCCATGTAATCTCAGGTTCTCTTGCACAATTTCTGAGTACAGTCTCTCCTTCAGCCAGAACAGCTGCAAGCAGTGCCTGTTCCGTGGCCCCTACACTTCTGTCAGGAAAATTTATCTCCTGCCCTTTCAGCTTTTTGCAATCTGCCTGAATTTTTCCGTTTTTTTCTGAAATTATCGCACCCAGACTTTTCAGCGCATACAGATGAAGATCTATCGGACGTTTTCCGATCACGCAGCCGCCCGGATAACCGATCACACCTCTTTGGTTTCTGCCGAGAAGTGCTCCCAGCAGAATCACAGAACAACGCATTCTTCCTGTATATTCCGAGGCAATTTCCATTCCACAGACTTTGCTGCAGTCAAGATACAGATCATGGCCCTTCCACCAGGTAACGACTCCCAGAATGTGAAGGATTTCTTCCATATAACAGACATCAAGAATACGCGGACAGCCTCTCAGAACACAGATTTCCCTCTGAAGCAGTGATGCAGCCATGATCGGAAGTACTGTATTTTTTGATCCCTGCACAGTTATGCTGCCCTTAAGACAGTTTCCCCCAATCACGTGAATTTCATCCAAATGATCCACTCCCACAGAGTCTCTTACAGTTAATATATGCAAAGACCAGACTTCCGCCACAGAAGTCTGGTCTTATATTATAATGCTCTTACATATTCTTTGAACATGTCTCCACGCTGTTCATAATTATCAAACTGTCCCCAGCTTGCACATGCCGGTGAAAGAAGTACCGCATCACCAGGATTTGCTTTTTCGGCACATATCTTTACTGCCTCCTCAAGATTTTCACAGAGAATGCATGGGCAGACACCAAGACGTTCTGCCGCCTCTTTGATCTTGTCACGCGTCTGGCCGATCAGCACCAGATATCTTACCTTCCCGTCAAAAGAACTCAGCCACTCATCATAACTGGAACCTTTGTCGTAACCACCACCGATCAGGAGCGTCGGACGGTTCATTGCCTGGATTCCTTTTATTGCTGCATCAGGATTGGTTCCCTTGGAATCATTATAATATGCAACACCATTTTTCTCCATGACATATTCAATGCGGTGTTCTACTGCTGTGAACGCACAGATGCTCTTACGGATATTTTCCACAGACACACCTGCATAATATGCCATTGCAGATGCCGCCATAACATTCTCAAAATTGTGCTGTCCGAGAAGTTTCAGTTCTCCTGTATGTACCAGAGGGATTTCTTCGTCTGCTGTTTTCAGTACGATCAGATCTCCATCCAGATAAATACCCTCGTCCAGTTTTCTCACGCTTGAAAAATACACAGTTTTCGGAACAATGTGTCTGCCAAACTCACGAAGCACTTCATCTTCATAGTTCAGGATACAGTAATCCTCTGCTGTCTGATTTTTGACGATCAGTTCTTTGACGCGGATATATTCTTCCATCGTATGGTGCCTGTTCAGATGGTCTTCCGTAATATTCAGGATTGCACTTACCTTCGGCGCAAACTCTTCGATCGTTTCCAGCTGGAAACTGCTGATCTCGGCCACTGTTGTGGAGCTATCTTTCATTTCCAGTGCCTTTGATGTATATGGAGTTCCAATATTTCCTACTACAAAAACAGAATCTTCTGCATCACTCATAATCTTTCCCAGAAGAGCTGTTGTAGTTGTTTTGCCATTTGTTCCTGTAATTGCCAGTACTCTTCCCTTGCCGGTACGATACGCAAGTTCTACCTCACCCCATACCGGAAGTCCCTGTTCATAAAAGCTCTTTACAAGCGGAATATCCGTCGGTACACCAGGACTCAGCACTGCCAGATCCAGTCTCTTCTGCACTTCTTCCGGAAGTTCTCCTGCATATACTTCAATATTGTTGCAATCTGGAACTTTTTTTATTACAGTCTCTTTATCAAGATCTTTATTTCCATCATAAATGACAGGTTGCGCCCCTACTTTTGCCAGAAGCTCTGCTGCACCGATTCCACTTTTTCCGGAACCAAATACAAGCACTTTTTTCCCCTGTAAATTCATTTTAATTTCCTCCTTATTACCTATGAGCAAGCTCATGTGGATTTTGACCTTTTGGTCTGGACATCTTATAATGCCAGAAGTGCGATCAGGCACATAACAGCAGTAATTACAGAAAATACTGCTACAACTCTCGTTTCTGACCATCCACACAGTTCAAAATGATGATGGATTGGCGCCATTTTAAAGATACGTTTGCCATGAGTGGCTTTAAAATAAGTTACCTGAATCATGACAGAAAGTACTTCTACCAGATAAATCAGACCGATCAGCAAAATAAACAGCGGCATCTGCATCATATATGCAGCACCTGCCACAAATCCGCCCAGTGCCAGAGAACCGGTATCTCCCATAAACACTTTTGCCGGATATACATTAAACAGAAGGAATCCCATCAGTCCACCGACAACGGCTCCTGTCACAGGTTCGATCCCGCTCTTTGTTCCAATGGAAACTACGGTAAAAAATACCGCTACGATCAAAGTCACGCTGGAAGCCAGTCCATCCAGGCCATCTGTAAAGTTCACACCGTTTACAGTACCGATCACAGCAAAAAACAGCACCGGAATCGCAAGCCATCCAAGGTTCAGATAATGATCCGGCCAGAATGGGATACGCATTGCAAGATCAATATTTGTATAGTTCAGGATATAAAAAACAAAAATACCGGTCACAACGACCTGCAGTCCAAATTTCTGCCATGCCAGCAGTCCGTCTGAACGTTTCAGTACAACTTTCAGATAATCATCCAGAAAACCGATGATTCCAAATCCAAGTGTCAGAAACAGTACTGGAATAATTGCCGGATAGTCTTTTACATAGAACAGAGAAGTAACCACTGCAGCGATCAGAAAGATCACTCCACCCATTGTCGGAGTTCCTGCCTTTTTCAGATGCGACTGCACACCTTCCACTCGTTCTGTCTGTCCCATCTTGAGTTTTCTCAGAAACGGGATGATGACTGGTCCCAGGATCACACTGATCGCAAATGAGATCAGTACCGGGAATACAACTTGAATATTCATCCTCACACCTCTTATCATTCTTTCGTTTTTTATTACGTTTGATTATAAGGCTTTTCGTCTGATTTATCAACTCCCAGATACGGGAGTATATTTTCGAAGATACTTCTCACAACGGGAGCTGCGATCGTTCCTCCATAATAAATTCCCTGTGGATCATGGATAATACACAATGCAAGAACTTTCGGATCATTTGCCGGTGCGAATCCCAGAAACGAAGAAATATAGCGATTTGCACTTCTGGGAAGCGTCTGCGATGTTGCAGTCTTTCCGCCAATCCGATATCCCTCCACTGCTGCATTGCGCCCGGATCCCTCCTCAACTACCTGCTCCAGGATATACCGGACAGTTTCAGAGATCTTGCCATCCAGAATCTTTCTGCCATTGGAATATTCCAGCGCCTTTACTGTTTCTCCATCTGATGACTCAATCGCCACTCCAAAATGAGGAGTGATCAGCGTTCCACCATTGATCAGGGAACTCACAGTTGCTGCCAGACGAATCGGTGTGATCTGAAAAGACTGTCCAAACGATACCGTCGCAAGTTCCACTTCTCCCATATTTTCTTCCTGATGCATGATCGTTCCCGCCTCTCCCGGAAGATCGATCCCGGTCTTTTCCATCAGTCCAAACTGTCGAAAATACTGATAGTACTTATCCGTACCAAGCCGTAATCCCACCTCAATAAACACCGGATTGCAGGAATTTTCCGCACCTTTCACAAAATTCTGTGCTCCATGGCCTCTTCGGTTCGCACAGTGGATTCGCCGGTCCTCCACCAGCTTATATCCCGGGCAGTAAAAAGAATCGTTCAATGATACTACTCCTTCCGCAAGGCCGGCTGCCATCGTAATGATCTTAAAAGTCGATCCTGGTTCATATGTATCATTCAGACACGGATTTCTCCACATCTGATTCAGAAGATCCTGTTTTTTTTCTTCACTCATCCCTTCTGCATCCATGCCTGAATTCAGTTCAAAAGGCTCATTCAGATCAAATTCCGGAACATTTACACAGGCATAAATTTCTCCATTCTGCGGATTCATAAGGAGTATGGAAACCCTCTCGGCCTGTTTTTCTTCCATCACTTTCTGTGCCGCCTGCTGTACATATTTCTGTATATCTGCATCCAGACTTATTCTCAGTGTATAGCCTTTTTGTGGTTCTTCTCTGTTTTCACCGATTCCGTCCAGTTCAATCCCTCTCGCATCCGTTGTTGTCAGGATTTTTCCAGGTTTTCCCTTTAGAATATCATCATATTCCACTTCCAGTCCAATGATTCCCTGATTATCCCCGCCTGTAAACCCAAGCACCTTCGACGCGAGTGTCCCCATCGGATAGTAACGCCTGTAATCTTCATCTACTTTTATCCCCGCAAATCCTGCATTTCGAATTTCATCTCCTGTTTCTTTCTCCACATTTGTACGTATTCTTTCTATGGAAGAAATTTTTTCTACTTTTTTCCGTACAGTCTGCTCAGATATCCCCAGTTTTTCTGTCAAAAGAGCGATCACTTTTTCCGGCTCTTTTATCTGACTGTGAATTACAGAAATCGTACACACTGTTTTATTTGCAGCAAGTACTTTTCCCTTTGCGTCCACAATTTCACCACGTGCGGCCTTAATGTCTCTTTCCCGTTCATGAAGATCCTCCGCTTTTTCATAATAATAATCCGAACGAAAGCCCATAAGATAGATCAGTCTGCCAATCAGACACAAGATCATCAGCAGACACAAAAAGAAAACGATCCACACTTTCCTTTTATGAAATGTATAATTTTTTTTCATAAAAAAATCCTCTGGAAAACAGTCATAATAATATATGACTGTTCTCCAGAGGAGATGTGTACGACTCTTTATTTAGTCCAGCCCGGCCTCTTCGTTTGTGATGCCTTCGCTTTCCATATCGTTATTTTCTGTAGTGTCCGATTCATCCTCTTCCGGTGGTGCAGGAACATTGGTATCTGAAATCGCTTCCTTCAATGTAGTGTCTGAATCCGAAGAAGACGTAATCAGATATGTGGACATGATATACTGTCCGTTATCATCCAGCTTGTGTTCTCCGTTGTCATTTAAAAGATAGCCATTTTCATCAATACGGTTTCCTTCAAGATCCACGCGGTTTCCACTGCCATCCACCAGATTTCCCTTTTCATCCACACTACTTCCGGATACATCTACCAGGCGGCCTTTAAATCCTTCCCAGAGTTCCGTCTCAGGAACACTGCCGTCTTCAGATTCATCCGGAGTAACATTCAGATACGGAAGAAGTTCTGACAGAATTCCCTGTGCGATATACTGTGGATATTTACTGTCCGCCTGCTCATCTGCTTTCGGCTCATCAACAACCACGTAGAGAAGGATCTGCGGATCATCCACCGGTGCAAAAGTGATAAAAGAAACCAGGTATTTGCCGTTGCCTCGCGGAAACTTTTCGGCAGTACCGGTCTTACCACCAGAACTGTATCCCTGTACCTTTGAAGTACCACTGGTACCTTCCTGCACACTGGCCTGCATGTAAGAACGGATATCTGCTGATATCTCTGAAGAAACTGTCTGTTTCATAAGAATCGGATCAAATTTCTTTACAGTTGAACCACTGCTGTCTTTGATCTCACTTACCAGATGAGGCTGATAATAGGAGCCTCCATTGATAACAGAGCACATGGCGTTGATCTCCTGGATCATGGTACAGGTAAATCCCTGTCCGAACGCGGAACATGCAAGCTCTGTCTCGCCCATCGTATCTGCAGTATGAATCACACCAGAACCTTCATTTGGAAGGTCGATTCCGGTACGGCTTCCGAAGTTAAACAGCGTCTGTGCCTTGAGGTACTGTTCCGTTCCCATCTTGGCTGCAATCTGCATCATCGCATCGTTACAGGAGTTCGCGATAACATCCCGCAGTGCCTCTGTTCCGTGTGCATCCGGCCAAACCGCACATTTGATGTACGTATCGCCATTCGCACCAAAGGTCTGTCCACCATCACAGACAAATGTATCGTTCTCCGAAATTTTACCCTTTTCCAATGCACCCGCCATAACGATCGGCTTCACAACAGATCCCGGCTCATACGTCTCTGTCACACAGAAATTGTTCCACATGGCATTCAGGGCTGTCACCGTATCCTCATCATTCATCGCTGCAATCTGATCCTCAGAATAAATACTCGAAAGATCACGCGGATCATTCAGATCATAGCGGTCCCCGCCATCCATGGCAACGATCTCACCGGTAGATGGCTTCATTGCGATCACACCGATATTTTTTGCTCCCATGGCTTCTTTAAATCCATTAACATATTTTTCAACAATCTGCTGTACACCCACATCCAAGGTTGTTACAATACTCTGTCCGTCTTTCGGATCGATGATAGTCTGTTCCACATCTGCATTGTCATTGATATATCCATACTGACGGCCATCCGTCCCCATCAACGTACTGTTATAGTAACTCTCCAGCCCTACGTCTGCCGTATCTCTGGAAAGTGTAAATCCAATCGCATCATTTGCAAGCTCATTAAACGGATAACTTCTCAGATAATCTTCTTCAAACCATACCCCTTTTATATTTGCCCGCTCTGCTTTCTGTGCATCTGACAGCTCGCTGTCTTCAGCCGGAGATTCATAATCTTCAAAAGCTTTTTTCTCATCCATGGAGAGCTGCTTCTTCAGGATCTGATACTGGCTGTTCTTCGTATCCTCGGCGGAAAGGATCGACCGAATCTTGTCTTCATCAAGTCCCAGCACGTCTGTCAGTGCTCTTACTGTCGGTTCTACATATTTTTCATCAGAGTTGACGGTCTTGCAGTCAAGGATCACAGAATACACTTTCTGACTTGTCGCCAGGATATTACCGTTACGGTCATAAATATCTCCTCTTTTCGCTGGAAGAGTACTGCTCTGATACTTCTGCTGTGCCTGTGTCAGAACCTGTTTTTTGTATTTTTTGCCACTGGTAGCATTAATATAAGTAATTCTGCCCAGTAAACCAACTAAAGCTAGCAGCACTACAGCGAATAGTCCTACTAGCTTTCCTCTCATTTTGTGATTAATTTTTTTCTGAGGTCTTCTTCGATTCCTCGTATTGGTATTGCTCAATGATCTATCACCTCTTGGACTCAGGAACTTCCTGATACTGTCTTACATAACTGTTACTCGGCATAGTATAAGTCTTTTTCTGGTCATCTTTCGGATAATTCATTCCCAGACGCCCTATGGCAAGCTTCTTGATCGTATTCAGATCCACATCTGAAGTTACCTGACTCTCATATGCATTGTTGTCTTCTTTAATCTGTGACAGTTCTGTTTCCAGAGAAGCAACTGTTTTTATCTTACCTGTCAGCTCCGATTTCAGCTGAAGATAATTGACACAGCAAAAAAGCACGGCAACACTTACCACTGCAAGGAACACCACAAAACCGCGTCCCATGCTCTTTGCTTTTTCTCTGTTTCTCTGTGCTTCCCGACTGAGCTGTCTCGGTTGAACTGCCGGTCTCTCCGGCATATTTTCACGAACTCGCCGCGCGGTCTGCGCTCCAGGAGCCTGATACGGTCTCGCAGGAACTTCCTGCAGTCTTCGCACCGCATTCCCATCCACATACATTCCACGGGCATTTCTGGCATTTGTTCTGTTTTTTCTGGATGTGACTGCTCTGTTCGTCCTCTCCATCTACATCTCACAACTTTCTACTTCTATACTTAATTAAAGATATCTTCTTTCAAAGATTCTGAGTTTTGCACTCTTAGATCTCGGATTCTCTTCCATTTCTGTCTCACTTGGCAGAATCGGTTTTCTCGTGATCACTTTTCCTTTGGATTTCTTGCCACATACACATACTGGAAAATCCGGTGGACAGGTACATGGATTTTCATTTTTTCGGAAAATTGTTTTTACAATCCTGTCCTCAAGAGAATGAAAGGTAATAATACAGATTCTTCCGCCATCATCCAGAAGATCGATCATCCCATCCAGTGATTCTCTCAGAACATCAAGTTCCCGATTCAGTTCAATTCGGATTGCCTGAAAAGTTCTCTTTGCAGGATGTCCTCCAGTTGCCTGGATCTTCATCGGAATCGACTGTCGTATGATCTCGGTCAGTTCTCCGGTTGTCTGAATCGGTGCTTTGGCTCTCGCAGCCATAATATGTTTTGCAATGTTTTTTGCAAATTTATCTTCACCGTAATCACGAATGATACGGTACAGTTCTCTTTCATCATAGCCATTCACAATATCCGCAGCTGTGCGGCTCTGTCTCTGGTCCATTCTCATATCCAGCGGTGCATCCACACGATAGGTAAATCCACGCTCTTCATTGTCTAACTGATAAGACGAAACTCCCAGGTCCAGAACAATTCCATCAACTTTCTGAATTCCCAGGTTCTTCAGCTCATTCGCCATGTAACAATAATTGCTGCGAATAATCTGAACTCTGTCACCATAGGCGGACAACCGTTCACTCGCAGCAACTATTGCATCTTGGTCCTGATCTATGCCAATAAATCTCCCCTTGGCAGAAAGTCTGCGGCACACTTCCTGTGCGTGCCCTGCTCCTCCCAGAGTTCCATCCACATAAGTACCATCAGGTTTTACCCTTAAACCATCGATGGTTTCTTCCAGTAATACAGATTTGTGTTTAAATTCCATATCCGTCTCCTGTTGGATTTCTTTCCGGCGTAATGCTTAGATGATGATACCCATGTCCTGCATACCCTCTGCAATACTGTCCATATCATCATAATCACAATTCTCGCTCCACTTCTCTTTGCTCCATACCTCAATTCTGTTGAGGTTTCCGGTGAGCACAACGTCTTTTTCCAGACCAGCGAATTCCCGTAACGTCTGCGGTACAAGAATTCTCCCCTGCTTGTCCAGTTCACAGTTTGTCGCACCTGCTACAAAGAAACGTGTGAAGGTTCTGGCATTTTTGTTTGTAAGTGGTAAGGCTCTGAGTTTTTCTTCAAAGGCATTCCATTCATCCATAGGATAAATAGAGAGACAACCATCAAGTCCCTTTGTCAGAACAAACTCCTCTCCCAGGAGTTCTCTGAATTTGGAAGGGATGATCAGACGCCCCTTCGCGTCGATTGTATGATTGTATTCGCCCATGAACATATAAACTCACCTACTCTCGTGAGATACGATTCTCCCCTTCGTATCTGCCGGCGGAAATGGATAAATATGCCACATTCCCTCCATTCACCACCACTATTCACCACTTTCTACCACTTATAAAGTCATTCTAACCTATTTACCTTGAAAATACAAGTGGGAATCGTAGTTTTTTTCTGAACAATTTTATACATTTTAAGCGGAAAATTGCCATATTTTACGAGAGTATTACAGAAGATTTTCTAATTTTCAAAGTTGTTTAAAAAGCGAAGGGGGTCCTCCCTTTGGAGAACCCCCTTTAACTCTGTCACATGTCTATTTTCATGTTACCCGTTTATTATTTATACATCTTCGCGATCATCCGGTCCAGCCTCTGGCTCAGCCTCAGCTGATTCGGCAGATCCCTCCGTTCCCTTACTCTCTGATTCAACAGTTTCTGCAGACGCCGGAGCTTCTGCCGCTTCCGCATCTTCGACAGACTCTGAAACTTCCGTTTCTGTCGTTTCAGCAGTTTCTGCGGATTTTGAATCTTCCGACTCATTTGATTCCGTATCTTCTTCAGCCACCATCTTTCCCGCTCTATCCAGTTCTTCAAGAATGTCTCTGAACTCATCCTGTACATTCTCAAAGTTATGAATGTCTTCCAGTCTGCTGCCATCATTTTTCTCTTCTGCGGCATTACGCTCCTCTCTCCTGCGTCTGCTAACCTTCTCTCTTTTCTTTGAGAGAATCCTTCGCACTGTCGCAACAATGCCACAGATCAGGAAAAGTGCAGCAGACACAAGCAGGGAAACCGGTATCTTTGTCTTCGGAATATACAGTTTATCCGTGCGAAGCCACTCGATCACACACTTGCCCAGCCCGTATCCTGCAAGATATCTGAGAAAGATCTCACCTTCAAATTTTTTTCTCCAGGTATAAAGCAGCAAAATCAGAAGCAGCAGCAGACACCAGATACTTTCATAGAAAAACAGTGGATGTACCTGAATGTAATCCATATCTCTGAAAGTTACCAGATGCTGTTTCATCAGCTTTGTCACTGCACTCTTCTGTACGGAATCCATCGGAAGTCCCATTGCAAACAGACTGTCTGTGTACTCGCCAAAAGCCTCTCTGTTAAAAAAGTTTCCCCATACACCTATTATCTGTCCGCTGAGCAATCCCATACATACAATATCTGCCATTTTCCAGAATGACGTTCTGCTGAGCCGGCAGAAGAGAGCTGCCACAAGCACGCCCCCCAGAATTGCTCCATAAATAGACATACCACCACTGCGTATATCACACAGGATCTTCCAGGATTTACCACTGAACTGACTCCATGAAAAAGCAATGTAATAAAGCCTGCCTCCGATCACTCCACCGACCAGTGCCGAGATTGACGCTCCCAGGCAAAGATTCAGATTCAATTTCTGCCATCTGGCGCAGAGAAGAATCATCCCCAGCCCAATAAGCAGACTTACAGCCATCAGTATCCCGTATATTGTGATATCAAATCCAAGAACAGAAAAAGTTCTGTCCTCATATTCAAACAAAAACCCCAGATTCGGAAATCTTACTGTTATCTCCATAAAACCCCTTTATCATATACTTCGTATTATCGGATATGTTGTACAGAAACCGATATACCTTTAAGGCTATCGATTTTTATACATTGAATCTGAACAGGATCACATCTCCATCCTGTACGATGTATTCTTTACCTTCCATACGGACAAGTCCTTTTTCTCTTGCACCTGCATAAGAACCACAGTCCAGAAGATCCTGATAATTCACAACCTCTGCTTTGATAAATCCTCTTTCAAAGTCTGTATGAATCTTACCGGCTGCCTGTGGTGCCTTTGTTCCGATTTTGATCGTCCATGCACGAGTCTCATCTTCTCCTGATGTCAGAAAGCTCATCAAGCCCAGAAGTCTGTAGCTTGCCCTTACCAGTTTCTCAAGACCGGACTCTTTCAGCCCCAGATCTTCGAGAAACATTTTTTTCTCATCATCATCAAGTTCAGAAATTTCTTCCTCAATTTCTGCACAGATCACAAATACTTCGCTCTTCTGCTCTGCTGCATATTTACGTACCGCCTGTACATGAGCATTGGATTCTCCGTCATCTGCAAGATCGTCCTCACTTACATTGGCAGCATAAATGACCGGTTTCCAGGTAAGCAGATTATAGGTTCCCATCCATGCTTCTTCATCTTCATTTTCAAGTTCCATAGTGATTGCCATCTTGCCGTCTTCCAGATGCTTCTTCACTCTCTGAAGGAAATCCAGTTCTTTTGCAGCCTCTTTGTCCATACGGGCTGTTTTGGTAACTTTGGCGATTCGACGTTCCAGGATCTCAATATCAGAAAAGATCAGTTCCAGATTGATCGTCTCAATGTCTCTGAGCGGATCAATGCTTCCGTCTACATGAATGACATTCGGATCTTCAAAACAGCGTACAACATGTACGATCGCGTCTACCTCACGAATGTTTGCCAGGAACTGGTTTCCAAGTCCCTCACCTTTGGAAGCGCCCTTTACAAGTCCGGCGATATCAACGAATTCGATCACCGCCGGTGTTACTTTCTTTGAGTGATAAAAATCTCCCAGAAGTTTCAGTCTCTCATCCGGTACAGTAACAACCCCAACATTCGGATCAATGGTACAGAACGGATAATTGGCAGATTCTGCTCCGGCTTTTGTCAGTGAATTAAACAGTGTACTTTTTCCTACATTTGGCAGTCCTACAATTCCAAGTTTCATTTCTCTATAGTTCTCCATTTCGTTATTTTATTAGATTTTATACTTATTCAATCTTATCACACATGTGTAAAAAAGTCTATATCCCCATAAATCCGATATTCTGCTTACAGTTACCCCCGGGGGATCATTTCCGAATTGCAATGATATCTTCTACTTTGATTTCTCAGGCATCTTTCAATATAAATTTATGAATGATCTCCGCCACTCCGTCATGGTTATTATCGTGTTCCGTCATATAGTTTCCATATTCCGCAATTCCCGGAAAAGCATTGCACATGACAGCTCCCACATGGGCCGCTTTCAGCATTTCCACATCGTTCTGTGCATCTCCGGCGGCTACAGAATTCTCAATCGGGATTCCCAGATAATCGCAGAACCATCGAACCGCAAATCCCTTGGATATTCCCTCTGGTACGATTTCCTGATAACAGTCATTAGAGAAAAAGCTGTGTACTTCTCCTGCATACTGCGAGATCACTTCTTTTTGAAAACAAATATTTTTCTCTTTTTGTTCTGCCGGTGTGATCGCGATCAGTTTATACGGATCCTCCGGCACAACATCTGCCGCACATTCTACAACCTTGTAGGGCAGCTGATTGATCTTTGCATATCTGTGAAGTTCTTCCGTATCCCTGGCAGAAAGAATATGTGTATCTGAGTAACTCTGAATATGCAGATCACGCTTCATAGCTTCCCCGATGATCTTTGCCGCAGTTTCCTTTGAGAAGGTTTTACCGTAAACGGTCTTTTCATGATATGGATCATAGATCTGTCCTCCGTTAAAGCAGATCACATAGCAGCCTTCTTTATCCAGTCCGGCTTTTGCCGCACAGACACGCGCACTCGCCAGAGGACGCCCTGTGCAGACTACGATCTTATGTCCACATGCCAGAGCTTCATCAATTGCCGCCTGGTTTCCCGATGTCACTTCCTTATGATCATTCAGTAAAGTTCCATCCAGATCCGTAAATAGTATTCTTGTTTCAACAGACATTTTGTATTGTCCCTCCATTACTTCCTCTATGCTGTATTCTTTAACACAGCAGATCATTCCAAATAATATCTAATTTTCTCCTCGTTTAATTTCTCGCCGATGATGATCAGCACATCCTGTCCTGCACCGATTGGTTTTAAGCTTATCTCGTGCTGCGTTGCATTCAATTCCAGCCAGTTTTCTCCATCCTGCAAAAATCCTTTAATACGCAAAACTCCACCGCAGGCAAGATCTTCAAAGATTTTTTTGGCTGCATGTTTTGCTTTTGATACAGCAATCTTCTCATCCATAAAAAATAATGTCTGAAAAATTTCGTCCTGATCTGCATACAGTTTCTCATAATCCTCGACCAAATAACCGGACTCCAGGATTTTTTTGAATTCTTTTTCTGTGAAGTCTTCCCAGTCCTTGCAGATCACTTCGTCTTTCAAAACTCTCGAACAGTGAATCTCCTGCAATGCACGGTTCAGATGTGCAACTGTCTGTCGAATTTCTTCTGCAGATGCATCCTGTGTTTTGCTTAAGAGTACACATCCTGCGTTGGCAACTTCCGAAGCCAGCACGTAATCCGCTTCCTTTGAAAGTGTTTTTTCCAGACTCGCATCCACAACTGTGATCACATTCCCAATCTGGTACCAGCGGTCCAGTGGTTCTTCATGAAGTGCATCAAAGAAATCATCTACATCGAAGATTCCGGACGGTTCAATCAGAACTCTGTCGTAACCACACATTCCCATTGCGATCAGTTTTGTTTTGAAACGTCTTCTGTAACAGTCTTTATCGCAGCCACCGGCTACCATTTCCAGCTCACAGTTCTCACCTTCCAGCTCACGAAGAAGCATCATATCCACATTGATGGCTCCGAAATCATTTTCAAGGATGCCGATGTTCTGTCCCTGCTCCATCAGATAACGGGCATATTTTTTTATAAATGTGGTCTTACCAGAGCCAAGAAAGCCCGTGATCAAATCTACCTTTACCATTGTCTTTTTTCCTTATCATTCTTAAATATTTAATTCTTTTCGAATGTTTTCTGCAAAAATACGGTGTCCTTCTTCCGTAAAATGAACTCCATCGTAAATTGTCGGGATTTCCCATCCACTGGCATCTGTAAAAGCAATCCCAAGGCGCTTTGCAACCCTTTTATATTCTTTTCCCAGATTGCGGGATTCCGTCAGAAGTTCCGGACGGCCCACCCACTGTCCTTCCTGCATTGCCGGCGGTGCGATCAGACGAAGGCGCATCTTTCTGCTTGCAAGTCCTGCTTCTTCCATCATTCGCTTCAGAAAGCGTTCCATCCTCTTTGCCACATCCGCTGCTGTAAAATCCGGATTTTCCAGAAGATCATTTGTTCCAAGCATTACCAGAAGCCATACCGAATTCGGCTTTCGATGCCAGTCTCGAACCTGCTGACAGGCAAATTTTACAGTGCTGACCGTATGTGGTATGCTTCGTCCATTTACACCATGATTTTCGACTTTCCAGTCTGTCTCTGTATCCAGTATTCCCGTCCATCGGACCTCTTTGGGATATCTTCCTTCATTTGTATCATGCGGATCATATCCATATGTATTGGAATCTCCATAACAGATCAATGTTCCTGGCATGTTTTTATCCTCTTTTCTTGCATATTTTCACTATTGTTCTCTACAGTCTGCTCAGAAATGTCCACCTGTATACCAAACCCAGGCTGCCAGACCAAATTCTATGAGCATGATCAGCGGAATACCTATATAAAATTTCGGTTTTCTTGTTTTGTGATGAAAAATACTCATCCCAAGTAAAGCTCCGATGCTTCCGCCTATAACTGCAGCCCCCATCAGAACTTTCTCCGGGATCCTCCAGGCATGACACCGTGCTCTGCTCTTATCGTCTCCGTACAACAGAAAAGTAATGAAATTGACTGCCAGTAAATATATGACCATATTTTTCATCATGTTCTGCCTCCTTGCCTTATCTGATATAATTCGTCAGTAAATATTTATATTATACATTACTTTTACATGAATGGCAAAAAAACAGCCAGGTTTTATCCCAGCTGTTTTCCCATTTTTTTCAATTTTTCCCTTCGCTCGCGGTAATCCGGCAGTTCTTTTTCCACAACTGCCCAGAAACGCGGCGAATGATTCATTTCTTTACGATGTGCCAGTTCGTGGACAACCACATAATCAAGAAGTTCCGATGGCATCAGTACCAGCTTCCAGTTGAAGTTGAGATTTCCCGCAGAACTGCAGCTTCCCCAACGGGTTTTCTGTTCCCGGATCGTGATTCTGTTATAGGTAACTCCCATCCTTTCTGCAAAATATGCGGTACGTTCAGGAAAGATCTTTTTTGCCTGCAAAATTCCTTCCTGACGCTCTTCGTCTGTGATCACATGCATATTCTCATGATATTTCTCCAGTTTCTCCTGCTGTGCAAATATCCACGTTTCATGATCTTTTACAAATTTCGCAATCCTGTATTCCGCCAGCCGGACCGGTGCCCGTACGATAACACTTCCGTCTGGTTTTACCTGAATCGTCAATGTCTTTCTGTTGGAACGTATCAGTTCATATTCTATCAAATTTTCATCATCTCCGACATGATGCAGCCGCCGGATGCCCCACAGTCCATTACTTCCTGTATCTGTCCGGTTCCTGCATGAATTCCTCCTATAGCATACACCGGAATTGTTACCTTTGTACAGACTTCTTTCAGAAATTCAAGTCCACGTGGTGGAAGCCCTTTCTTGCAGTCTGTCACATAAACATGGCCCGCCGTCACATAGGTTGCGCCTGCTTTCTGTGCCCTGACCGCTTCCTCCGGAGAATGGATGGACGAACCTACTATTCGGAAATCATTGAGTTTTCCACAATACTCTTCCAGTAAAAAAAGAGGCAGATGAATATATGGATGGTGCAGTCGCCGGGCCACTTCTACAAAGCTATGGAGCATACAAGGTGTATCATATCTGCCACAGATCTTAAGAACCTGTCCTGCCATTGCTTCATATGCAGACTCTGAAAGATCTTTTTCCCGCAGGATCAGTGCTTTGGGATGTATCTGGCAGATTCTCTCCACCTGTTCAAGAAAAGGTCTTTCACAGAGTTTTCGGTTCGTTACTGCTATTATATTTCTATATTCTGCAGCACCAGCATTTTCATTTCTGGCACCATTTTTTTCTTTACAGATAGACATAATCGTTCATGACCGGCTGAAGATCATGATTCAAAAGGGCCTGATATACTTCATCCACAGATCTTCCGTCTGAAATTTCAAACTGGTCATCTCCCTTGTCTTCGATATCCTCTACATGGCTTCCAATACCTGTACTAACCCCGGCGGAAATTTTGGTTGCCGCAATATTAACCAGATTGTCACGAACTCTTTCGCACTCTCTGGTGGAAACCGTAATACTGGCAAATGGCATAAACAACCGATATGCACAGACTACCTGCAGAAGCTGAGGTTCATGCACATCCATCGGATTGATCCGGTCATTATTAATGATTGGACGCAGTCTCGGGCAGGAAAATGCAATCTCAGCATGTGGATATTTTCTCTGAAGAAGCCAGGCATGATAACCGGTAGCAAAGGCATCTTTACGGAAATCATCCAGTCCCAGAAGTGCAGCAAAACCAACACCGCGCATACCACCTTTCAATGCACGTTCCTGTGCATTCAGGCGATATGGAAAAATTCGTTTATGTCCGGCCAGATGAAGTGTTTCATACTTATCTGAATTGTAAGTTTCCTGGAAAACAGTCACATAATCGGCTCCACATTCATGCAGATAATGATATTCATCCGAATTCATCGGATAAACTTCCAGCCCAATCACTTTGAAATATTTTCTTGCAATCTTACACGCCTCACCAATATATTTCACATCAGACTTTACACGGCTCTCTCCGGTAAGAATCAGAATTTCCTGGAGACCGGTCTTTGCGATTGCTGCCATCTCTTTGTCAATTTCCTCTGCATTCAGCTGTGCACGGCGAATTTTATTGTGGCAGTTAAAACCGCAGTAGATGCAGTAATTTTCACAGTAGTTTGCGATATAGATTGGTGTAAACATATATACACTGTTTCCAAAATGCTTTCTTGTCTCCACTCTCGCCGCCTGCGCGATCTCTTCCAGAAGTGGAAGTGCCGCAGGAGAAAGAAGTGCCTGGAAGTCCTCAACCGTCCGATTGTCATGTTCCAGTGCTCTGCGGACATCCTTTTCTGTATACTTATCATAATCATAGGCATTCATCGCTGTGATGACCTGTTCCATAACATCGGACTCTTCCATTGTCTCCATTCCCGGAAGATATTTCATATGATCGATACGGTTTTTTTTCATATCTTCCAGAATTACTTCATTGACGATACTCTCGTTAAAATGTTCGCCATGTTCTGTTGTATTTGATGACATTTTGTCTTCTCCTTTATCTGATAGTCTTTAGTCGTGCAGAAATCCCGTAAGCGGTGAAGAAGCACTGGCTCCCTTATCCAAAGTCCGTCCAAATCCAGATAAATAAGCACTTCTGCCTGCTTCAATTGCTTTTTTAAATGCTTCTGCCATCACCTGTACATCACCTGCAGTTGCGATTGCAGTGTTTGCCATAACAGCGGCAGCTCCCATTTCCATTGCCTCACATGCCTGGGATGGTCTTCCAATTCCGGCATCTACAATGATCGGAAGATCAATCTCATCAATCAGTATCTGGATAAATTCTTTTGTGCAGATTCCTTTATTGGAACCAATCGGAGATCCAAGAGGCATTACACATGCTGCACCGGCATTGACCAGGTCTCTTGCTGCATTCAGATCCGGATACATATACGGCATAACTACAAACCCTTCTTTTGCCAGAATCTCTGTTGCCTTGATCGTTTCATAGTTGTCCGGAAGAAGATATTTGGAATCATGGATTACTTCAATCTTGACAAAATCTCCACATCCAAGCTCTCTGGAAAGTCTCGCAATACGCACAGCCTCCTCTGCATTTCTCGCTCCGGAGGTATTTGGAAGAAGCGTAATGTTCTTTGGAATGTAGTCCAGAATATTCGCAAGTCCCCCCTGATTTGCACGGCGAAGAGCAAGCGTAATGATCTGTGTTCCTGCTTTTTCAATACATGCTTTTACAAGACCCAGTGAAAATTTACCGGATCCAAGAATAAAACGGGATGTAAATTCATGTCCTCCAAGAATCAGTTTATCTTCTGTTCTGTCCATTTCTTCATTCCTGCCGCTTCCGCCGCCCATAAAACTAACGATTTCCATAACGTCCCCTTCTTTCAAAATTGTGCTTCCATAAAGTTCTCTTGCCAGAATCTGGTCATTTAATTCAATGGCAACCTGTACTGGTACATACTGGTTCTTCTCCAGATATTCTGTAACAGATAACGGCTGCTCCAGAGTTCTTTTTACTCCATTTACTGTGATCATATGCTGTCCTCCTGTGTGAAACCAACAAAAAAGAGTCCACAAAGAAATACACCCGCGGTGGTGCACCCCTTCATGAACTCTGTTCACTCTCATTGGTTTTCTTATAAAATTATCTTTTAAAGTATACCTCTGTCAGTTTCATCTGTCAAGCGTATTCCCCTCGCTGTTTTTCAGTCAGTCTCTTGTCATCAGCATCAGTAAGGAGCCTGCATCAAACTCTACACATGCCTCTTCATCTACAATTTCATTACTGACTGTAAGTCCACTGTCTGAAACTTTCAGATGATATTTATTCAGTGGATATTTGAACCCTCTCAGTGTCAGACCTGTCAGATCTCCCTCCAGCGAAAAGAAAGAAACATATTTGCCAAACTGTTCCTCTTTCTTAAGAACTGTATGACTTTCGATCAGTTTCATATAATTCCACTGATCGACCAGTATGATATCCGCACCTCGGTTCCTTCCATGTACCAGCAGTCCGAAATTAGCCATAAGGTGATCGATCCGGTTTCCGGTCGCACCCAGGATCGTAATCCGCTCAGCACCACGGTCAATCGCAAAATTCACGGCAGACTGTGTATCCGAATCATCTTTTTCCGGCTTCAGACACATAATCTCTGTCTCCCTCAGCCCTTGCAGATACAATGCCCCCTCAGCCGAAAGGCTGTCAAAATCTCCTACTGCTACCTCCGGCTGCCAATCTGTTCCTTTAAAAAATTCAACACCTCTGTCTGCTGCGATCAGATCTACTTTTTCTGTTTTGTTTTTCTTCAAAAAATCGAGGGCAAAATCTCTTTGGATATTGCCCCCGCTTACGATGATCACATCTTTCATGCTCTTCCTCAATCAATCTCTGATTTAATCTTGTCCATCTTTTTCTGTATACTGTAAACATTTGTTTCCAGATCACCACTAAATACATAAGAACCTGCAACCAGAAGATTCGCACCGGCTTTCATAACAGTTTCCATCGTTTCATCGTTGATTCCGCCATCCACCTGTATATCTACATCCAGTTCTTCTCTGTCGATCAGTTCCTTCAGCTCCACGATCTTCTCTGTACATTCCGGAAGATATTTCTGACCACCGAACCCTGGCTGTACGGTCATAATAAGAACCATATCCACATCTTCCAGAAGATGGCTGATATCATTTACCGGAGTTGCCGGTTTAATAGAAACTCCGACTTTGACGCCAGCATCTCTGATCAGTTCAATTGCTCTCTCCAGATCCTCACATGCTTCTGCATGTACCGTAATGGAATCTGCACCACAGTCCACAAAATCCTGAATATAACGTTCCGGTGCCGATACCATCAGATGTACGTCAAAAAACATTTTGGATTCTTTGCGGATAGAACGGATCACCGGCATTCCAAACGAAATACTCGGCACAAAATCTCCATCCATAACATCAATGTGAAGCCATTCAACTCCTGCTTTTTCCAAAGTCTGAATCTGTTCGCCCAAACGGTTAAAGTCCGCCGACAAAATTGAGGGGCACAATCGATATTCCATTTAATATCTCCTTTTCTCTTTCAATTCTTCATATAAACTTAGATAATCTTCATATCGGAGTCTGCTGATCTCACCATTCTCCAAAGCTTCTTTTACTCTGCATCCCGGTTCATGGATGTGTCTGCATCCCTGAAATCTGCATGTATCCTCATATTTTCGAAATTCTGGAAAATAATTTTTCAGATCCTGCTCTTCCATATTCATCAGATATAAAGACGAGAATCCTGGTGTATCCATCAGAAACGTATCTTCTCCAACCGGAATTACCTGTGAATGTCTGGTCGTATGCCGGCCTCTCTTCAGCTTACGGCTGATCTCGCCGGTCTCCATCTGTACTTCTCCCTGCAAAAGATTCGTCAGGGAAGACTTACCGACTCCGGAAGGTCCTGCAACAACTGTTGTCTTTCCCTTCAGGATCCTGTGTATCTCATCCAGTCCCTCTTTTTCAAGTGCACTGGAAAGGATCACCTGATAACCGCAGTTTCTGTAAGTTTCACATAATGTCCGGGTTTCTTCTTCCGATGCAAGATCTTTTTTATTAAAGCAGATCACTGCCGGAACCTCTGCCTGTTCCATCATGATCAGGAAGCGGTCCAGCAGCATAAAATTGGGTTTGGGATTTTCAAGTGCAAAGATCACAAACGCCTGGTCAACATTTGCAACTGCCGGACGAATCAATGAATTCTTGCGTGGAAGGATTCGGATCAGATTGCCCGTTTGTTCCTGCTGGTCAAGTATTGTGATTTCCACATTATCACCTACCAGCGGTTTCTGATTATCTTTGCGGAAGATTCCCTTGGCTTTACATTCATATAGCACTTCATCTTCTCCGTATACATAATAGAATCCCGCTATTCCTTTGATGATCTTACCCTGCATGTATTACTCTGCTTTCTTGAAAGTAAGTGGATACTGTCCCAGCTGCTGGATCGTACCATCCACTACTTCTGACACATATAATGTACCTTCGCTGACTCCCGGAGCTCCGGTAACATCCAGTGTATATGGGAATTTTATCTGTTTGCAGTCCACAATAATCGAAGACTGTGTTTCTCCGTTCACATCCTGAAGAAGTTCCAGTCGAACCTGTCCTCCCTGATATCCGGTCGGTGTATTCAGTGTCTGTGTACATTTCCATACTTCACCATTTGCAGCTGCTGCACTCTGCTGTGTGCTATCTGTGCTCTGTGCTGATGCAGTATTATCTGTTGCTGATGTATCTTCTGTATCAGAAGCCGGAGCTTCATTTCCACTGCTTACTACAATTTCAATCGGCTGATCCGGATCTGCTGTTTCATCTGCTGCCGGATTCTGAGAAATAACTTCCCCAGATGCCACATCGCTGCTCTGCTGCTCTGTTACCTTAATGTCAGTCCATTTCCCAAGTGTTGTGATTGCATCATTCTTTGTCATACCGACAACGCTTGGCACTGAAACACTATCGCCATAATCCAGACCACGGCTAACAACCAGTGTAACCTCGTCACCTGCAGAAACGCTGCTTCCGGCTGCCGGTGTAACAGAATCCACATATCCTGGATTTACCATCGGATAGCCTGTTCCATCATCTTCACTGTACTCTTTCTGTACCGTTACATTCAGTCCCAGATCTTCCAGTGTCTGCTGTGCATCTATACCGGTCTCTCCGGAAAGATCAGGCATAACAACTTCCTGCTGGCCTTTACTGAGATGATATTTCAGAGTTGTATACTGTTCTACTTTTGTTCCGGCCGGAATATCCTGTGAAGAAATTCTGCCTTTTTCCTGAGTAGAATTTTCTTCTCCCATCATCTGTTTGCCAAGCTTTTCTTCTTCAAGCAGAGCCGCTGCTTCATCTTCTGTCTTGCCAACCAAATTCGGTACTATAACCATTCCGTCTTCATCTGTACCTGTTGTATCTGCGTTCTGTTCCTGATGGTTATCTGTCGGTGTTTCACCACCGATGATGCCTGCCGCCTTACCGATAAAGAAAATTGCGATTACAAGGATCACTGCCCCTGCAACGAGAGACAGGATTGTCAGTGCACTGTTCGGTGCTTTATGTTTCTTTTTATTTCTGGATTTCTTTTCTTCACGTCTGCGGCGATATTCGTCCTCGTAATCATCATCGTCGTCATCATAATCATCATCCAGTACTTCATCTTCCAGCTCAGCCACATCCTGCTTACGCTGTGAAGTACGGTTTTTCGGTGTATGCTTGATCTCGCCAAGCTCTTCATCAGAGATCACAACTGTTTTCGCTTCGTTGTCAACAGAAGATAATTTCACAAAATTCCCCTGCGGATCGATCAGAGAATGTTTCAGGTCGGCAATTACATCCTCCATCTTTTCATATCGACGATTTACACTCTTCTGTGTACATTTCAGGATGATCTGCTCCAGACTGTACGGAAGTTCTTCTGTATATACACTCGGAGGTACCATTTCTTCCTGCAGATGTTTGATTGCGATCGCAACAGTTGTATCTCCGTCAAACGGTACACGTCCCGTTACCATCTCATACAATGTAATACCAAGTGAATAGATATCACTCTTTTCATCACTGTAACCGCCGCGGACCTGTTCCGGAGAACTGTAATGTACAGAACCCATCACATTGGAACTGATAGTATTTGAAGAAGCAGCTCTTGCGATACCAAAATCTGTTACTTTTACTTTACCGTCTGTTGAAATAATAATATTCTGCGGCTTTACATCTCGGTGAACGATTCCGTGATTATGTGCTGCCTCCAGCCCCATAGATACCTGAATCGCAATACTTGTTGCTTCTTTGATCGAAAGTTTACCCTTTTTGGCAATATACTCTTTCAGTGTAATGCCCTCGATCAGCTCCATAACGATGTAATATACACCTTCATCATCACCCACATCAAAAACATTGACAATATTCGGATGTGTCAGTCCTGCTGCCGCCTGGGCCTCACTGCGGAACTTGCGGATAAAAGTTGTATCCTCTCTGAATTCCGGCTTCAATACTTTTACTGCCACAAAGCGGTTCAGCTTGTGATCCTTTGCCTTATATACATCGGCCATTCCGCCGGTGCCTATTTTACTTAAGATTTCATAGCGTTCTGCTATGATCATTCCCGTCTTTAACATTTTTCCACCTCATTTGTGAATGGTTCTACCAGTATGACTGCTATGTTGTCCTTACCACCGTTCTGGTTTGCTTCTTTCAGAAGTTTCTCGCCCTTCTTCGGCAGTTCCTCTGTCTGGTCCAGTATGATTTCCTCTAATTTACTGTCCTCTACCATATTGCTCAGACCATCGGAACACATAAGAATCGTACTGTCCGGTTCCAATTTCAGGTCAAAAAAGTCAATATCTACGGTTCTCTCTGCACCAAGCGCCCTGGTAATGATATTTTTATCCGGATGATTTCTTGCCTCCTCCGGTTTGATCTCACCCATACGGACCATTTCCTGTACCAGTGAATGATCTTTTGTCACCTGATGAATTTCTCCCTGGATCACGTATAAACGACTGTCTCCTACATTGGCCACATATGCATAGTGACCGACAACTGTGCAGACCACGATCGTTGTTCCCATTCCCCTCAGATGTTCTTCTCTGCGGGAGCGTTCCAGAATCTCCGTATTTGCAGTCTCAATGGCATGACGAATCACCTTGATAGGGTTGAAATCCGCATCTCTCCGAATCTCGTCCACCAAAGTCTGAACTGCATGCGAAGATGCATAATCTCCGGCATTGTGTCCACCCATACCATCAGCAACGACAAACAGATTCGGAAGATTTCCAACCGGGTTTTCGGAAACAAACACATAGTCCTGGTTCATCTTCCTCTTCTGCCCTACATCCGTAGCTGAATATACCCTCATGTCACTTCTCACTTTCTGTTTTTTCCATATATCTTTTTCTTAACTGACCACAGGCACCGTCAATATCGCTGCCCATTTCCCTTCTAATAGTACCATTTATTCCACATTTTTCAAGATTAATTTTGAAATTCTCCACCGCCTCACGTGTGGAACGTACAAAGGAACGCTCTCTTACCGGATTGACCGGAATCAGATTCACATGACAGTTAAGCCCTTTCAGACGGCCTGCAAGTTCCTGCGCATTTTCTTTACTGTCATTCACTCCTGCCACCAGACTGTATTCAAAGGTGATTCTGCGCCCTGTCTTGTCAAAATAATTGCGGCAGGCTGCCAGTAATTCATCAATAGAATATTTATTGGCGATCGGCATTAACTCCCGCCGCTTTTCATCATTCGGTGCATGAAGAGACACAGCCAGTGTCATCTGAAGTTTTTCTTCTGCCAGTTCATAAATTTTCGGAACCAGGCCACAGGTAGAAACCGTAAGATTTCGCTGGCTGATATGGATTCCTCCGTCTTCCGTAAGAATATGAATAAAACGCAGCAGGTTGTCATAATTATCCAGCGGCTCACCGGTTCCCATTACCACTACATTGGAGATACGTTCTCCGATAGATGTCTGAATACGGTAAATCTGATCCAGCATCTCTGACGGAAGAAGGTTTCTGGTCAGGCCGCCAATCGTAGATGCACAGAAACGACATCCCATACGGCATCCCGCCTGAGATGAAATACAGACGGAATTTCCATATTTATAACGCATGAGAACACTTTCGATCATATTTCCGTCAGAGAGACGAAACAGATATTTTCTGGTTCCATCCGCCTTTGAGATCTGAACATCCAGAGTTTCCAGTGCCGTGATCGGATAATCAGCCAGTTTCTGTTTCAGATTCTTCGGGAGATTTGCCATCTCATCATAAGAAGTTACCAGATGTTCATGCAGCCAACTGTATATCTGCTTTGCACGGAAAGGCTTTTCTCCAATCTGCGTCATGAGTTCTTTTAACTCATCTATCGTCATTGATTTGATATCTGTCATAATTATTTCCTTCTGAATCTTGCAATAAAGAACCCATCTGTGCCATGCACTCCCGGAAGCATCTGCAAATATCCAAGTCCGGTCGTTTCTGAGCGAAGTTCTTCCGGTATGAATTCATCAATACTTTCCAGTTTGAACGGATGATTGTTCATAAACCACATCATGTTCTCTTCATTTTCTTCTTTTGCAATCGTACATGTACTGAATACCAGTACTCCTCGCGGTTTTACATATTCTGCTGCTTTGTCCAGGATCGTTCTCTGGAGGATCACAAGTTCTTCTTCCTTCTGTGCTGTCGAACGATATTTGATTTCCGGTTTTTTGCCGATCACACCATATCCGGAACACGGCACATCCGCAAGGACAATATCTGCTTTGCATTCCGATTCCACATCAAATATGGTTGCATCCTGTACCTTTGCCTGTACATTGATGGAATTCAGTCTCTGAATGTTTTCTTCAATCAGGTTTACCTTATACTGACTGATATCGCGGGCATCTACCGTTCCAAAACCTTCCATTTTATCTCCTATATGGAGGCTTTTTCCTCCCGGTGCTGCACACATATCGATAACATAGTCACCTTTCTGAGGATTGGCAATCTCGGCAACCAGCATAGAACTGACGTCCTGTACAACCATTTTCCCCTGAATAAATGCATCCAGTGCAAGAATATGATTATATCCTGAAATACGTTTTGCATAAGGAAGATATGGTGCCTGTTCTACTTTGACTCCCTGATTTTTCAGACTTTCACAGATCTTATCTACGGAATTAAGATATGTACGGCAGCGTACAGTCACCGGTTTTTCCTCCAGAAAATCCGCAAGCATTTTTTCTGTTGTCTCTTCTCCATAATCGGCAAGCCAGCGTTCTACCAGTTCTTCCGGCATGGAATAGCGAACCGAAAGATAACGTACAAGATTCTCTTCCCTTGGAGGATATTCCAGTTCATCCATCTGCCTTGCCACCGTGCGAAGTACACCGTTTACAAATGGTTTCAGATTATAAAATCCTTTTTTCTGTGCCAGTTTCACCGCTTCATTGCAGACCGCACTGTCCGGCACACGATCCATAAATTTCAGCTGATATACTGCACTTCGCAGAATCTCACGTATCGGCGGTTTCATTTTATCAACAGGAATCTTCGAAAAAGAATCGATGATATAATCGATCAGTATCCTGTATTCCAGTGTTCCCTCACAGACTCTTGTGATAAAAGCTCTCTCCTGTTTCGGCAGAAACTGATATTTGGAAAGCGCATTACGAATTGCAATATGACTGTGTTCTCCCTCTTCATCAATCTGAAGAAGGATCTCCATGATCATTTCTCTTGTATTGATTCCACTAGTCATCTCGTCTTCTTCCTCCTGCAAGTATCAAAAGTCTCAGCAGCTGCAGTATGGAAGCAGCCAGTGCAGCTACGTAGGTCATTGCCGCAGCTGTCAGTACTTTTCTTGCACCTTTTGTCTCATCACTCCCAAGAATTCCTGTACTCTGAAGCATTTTCAAAGCTCTGGAAGATGCATTGATCTCTACGGGCAGTGTCACCAGCTGAAACAGAACCGCAAGTGAAAAGAGAACGATTCCTGCTGTTACCAGTGGGCGGATTCCTGAAAAAAGTCCGATCAGAAACAACGGCCAGGAAAGCGTGCTCCCAAAATTCGCCACCGGAACGATCGCGCTGCGAAATTCAAGTGGTGCATAGCCGATTGCATGCTGAATTGCATGTCCGCACTCATGCGCAGCTACTCCAACTGCTGCCAGTGAAGTTTTATCATAGATATCCTCGGAAAGACTTACAGTCTTTATCCTTGGATCGTAATGATCTGTAAGGCTTCCGGAAATTGCTCTTACATGTACATCTGTAATCCCTGCCGCACGAAGGATTCTCTCTGCTGTCTCCGCTCCGGTAAGACCGGATGCACTTCTGATTTTGCGATAATAGGAAAATGTACTTTTCAGCCTTGCAGATGCAGCAAGTGACAGCAGCATTCCAATGATCAGCAGTATATAGGTCCAGTCAAATCCATAATATCCGTATCCATAACCATATCCGTACATCCACATCACTCCTTATGATCTTTCAGCATCGACCCTGCAGTTACCTGATATCCGCGAAGAAACGCGTCTGTTTCCATCCGCTTCTTTCCTTCCAGCTGCACTTCCTTCAGAATCAGTGCATCCCTTCCGCATGCAACATGAATGCCGGATTTATCCACACCAATGATCGTTCCCGGTGCTTCTTTTCCACATTCTGCACGCTCAACTGCACATTTCCACACCTTCAGCGTCTTTCCATTAAGAAACGTATATGCACTCGGCCACGGATTCAGTCCACGCACCAGTCTTTCCAGTTCAACAGCACTTTTTGAAAAATCCATCAGACCCATTTTCTTGCTGATCATAGCTGCATACGGTGTCGGGCTCTCTTCCGGCTGTTTTGTATAAACAGCAGTTCCATCTACAATTGAAGGAATCGTTCTGATCAAAAGAGCGGCACCTTCCTCTGCCAGTTTGTCAAAAAGGCTTCCACCTGTCTCATCCTCTGCAAGTGGTACGACTGCCTGAGAGATCATATCTCCCGTATCCAATCCAACCCCCATCTGCATGATCGTTACACCGGATTCTTTTTCTCCGTCGATCACGGCCTGCTGGATCGGTGCCGCACCTCTGTATTTCGGCAGAAGCGATGCATGAATATTCAGGCATCCATACTTTGGCATATCCAGGATCGTCTTTGGAATGATCTGTCCAAAAGCGGCTACGATGATCATATCCGGTTCCAGTTTTTTTAAAGTTTCCACAAATTCCGGTTCACGCACTTTGAGCGGCTGATAAACCGGAATATCGTGTTTCATTGCTTCTTCTTTGACCGGTGTCGGCAGAAGTGTCTTGCCTCTTCCCTTTGGTTTATCCGGCTGTGTTACAACTGCAGTCACCTCATATCCATTCTGTACAAGTGCCGCAAGAGGCGGTACCGCAAAATCCGGCGTTCCCATATAAACAATTTTCATATAGTAGTCTGCTCCTCTTTTCTCCCATTATACATGGGGCTGTTTCATTATTTAATCTGTGATCACCTTAATTGCTCTTTATTGCAATCAGTCTTCCTCATAGCTGGTTCTGTGGAGTTCTCCCTCAACCAGATCTGTATACATTTTTCCGTCAAGATGATCGATTTCATGGCAGAATGCACGCGCCAGAAGTTCGGTTCCCTCATAGATCACTTCATTCATATCTTCATCCATGGCTTTAACTTTGACATAGTTTGGGCGAGTCACCTGACCTGCCATTCCCGGTACGCTTAAGCAGCCTTCGTCACCGGTCTGTTCTCCGGAAGTTTCAAGGATTTCCGGATTGATCAGTACGATCGGGCCTTCTCCTACATCAATGACTACAATTCGTTTCAAAATACCGACCTGTGGTGCTGCAAGTCCGACACCCATTGCCTCATACATGGTATCCAGCATGTCATCGATCAGTGTTATGATCTTTGGAGTTACTTCTTTTACCGGCTTGCTGATTTTTCGCAAAACCGGATCTTCTTCTGTTCTGATTACTCTGATTGCCATATTATTCTTCCTCTCTTTTTCTTCTTTTGTGGTGCATATAAATACTGCGGATTGCTCCACAACAAATTGTTCTCGCGATCCTGATATTTATGTATAGTCAAACTGAATATATAATTTCCGGAATCCGGAATTTACTTCAATGTATTTCTCTGTTTTATTCTTTATGTCCTGAAGTACACGTTCATCTTTGTGTTTCAGATACAATACCTTTCGGTAGATATCATTTACCTTTCCCACGGATGCATATGCAGGGCCGATCACATGTACTCTGTACTTTCCGCTAATGCGCTCTACAAACTTCGCAAGATAGTCCATTCCCTGCTCCAGAAGCTTCTCATCTTCTCCGGATGCCAGCACAGACAGCATATGTGCCGCCGGTGGATAATCCATCAGTATACGATATGCCATCTCTTCCTGATAAAAAGCTTCGTAATCCTGCTTTGCAGCCGCCTGAATGCTATAGTGGTCCGGATGATAGCTCTGTATGATCGCCTCACCGGCTTTTCTCCCTCTGCCAGAACGGCCGACGGCCTGTGTCAGCAGCTGAAATGTACGTTCTGCACAGCGATAGTCAGCAGCATTCAGCGACAGATCTGCCGCAATCGCACCGACCAGCGTCACATCCGGAAAATCATGTCCTTTAACGATCATCTGCGTACCTACCAGAATATCCGCTTTGTGTTCTGCAAAAGATGACAGTATTTTCTCGTAACTTCCTTTTGTTCTCGTTGTATCGTAATCCATTCGAAGAACGCGTGCCTTTGGAAAAGTCTTTCGAAGAACCTGCTCAATCTGCTGTGTCCCGGCTTTAAAACCGCCGATATACGGAGAACCACACATCGGACATTTTTCCACCCGTGGCTGTTCATAGCCACAATAATGACAGACCAGCTTTCCGTTGTTGTGTTCTGTCAGCGCCACATCACAGTGTGGACATTTCAACGCTTCCCCACAGGAACGGCAGGATACAAAACCGGCATATCCCCTTCTGTTCAGAAAAAGTACTGACTGTTCTCCTCTCTCCAGTCTCCTCTCAACTGCAGTCTTCAGACTACGGCTTAATATGGAACGGTTGCCGTTTTTTAATTCCTCGCGAAGATCTACAACAGTAACTTCCGGAAGCGGCCGGTCCTCATAGCGTGCTTCCAGCTTTACCAGACGATATTCTCCGTCTTTTGCCTTTGTATACGCTTCAAGTGATGGAGTAGCCGAGCCCATGACAAGGCGGGCATTTTCCATCTGTGCACGATATTCTGCCGTTTCTCTTGCATGGTATCTTGGGCTGTTTTCACTTTTATATGTCTGTTCATGTTCTTCATCAATGATGATCAAACCCAGTCTGGAAAAAGGTGTAAACAGAGCAGAACGGGGGCCAACCATAATCTGGATTTCACCACGTTTTGCCCTCTTGAACTGATCATATCTCTCTCCCTGTGAAAGTCTGGAATTCAACACAGAAACTTTATCCCCAAACCATCCATAAAACCTGCGGACTGTCTGATAAGTCAGGGCGATCTCCGGAATCAGTACAATAACCTGTTTTCCTTCATTCACTGTCTGTTGAATCAGTTTCATATAAATCTGCGTCTTTCCACTTCCAGTCACTCCATGGATCAAAACCGGACGTGGTGTTTCCTGCTTCCACTCTTCCTGAATCTGCAACAGCGCAGCTTCCTGTGTCTCTGTAAGCATGGACAGTTGTTCCCGTGGAATATCAGAACCGTCTACCGGCATTCGATAGACTTCATCCTGTGTCACCAGCACTGCACCCTGATCCACCAGCGGCCTTATAACAGATGCTGTCATCCCAAGTTCTCTGGACGCTTTTGTATAATCCAGTTTCTTCTCTTTCAGAAGCGCCCGAACCAGTCTTGCCCTGGCTTTGCATCTGCCACTCTCCAGTTCCGCTGCCAGCTGCTCTGCCGCTGCCGCATCCATATTCAGTACTATATAACGTTTCTCTTTTGCTTTGACCTTTTCCCTGACCGGAAGAACCGTTTTCAGCGCCTGCACCATTGTAGAACCGTATCGGTTCTTCATCCATGCTGCAAGTGCGATCAGGCGTTCTTCAGTGGTTTCCTCACTGCTGCAGATTCCATGAAGTTCTTTCATTTTGGATATATCAAATGCCGGTTTGTCAGAAAGGCCTGTCACATATCCCTTTCTTTCATGATTACCGTTTCCAAAGGGAATGGTCACTACCATTCCCAGTTGAATCTCTGCTTCCAGTTCTTTCGGAACTCTGTATTGAAAACTGCGGTCAAGCTTTTCGTGGGATATATCCACAATGATATCCGCGTAGATCATTTATCTGCTCTTTCTTTATCCTCCTGAAGAATCTCTGCGATCAGGACTCTTTCATCCATAGGATACTTCTTACCTTTGATCTCCTGGTAATCTTCATGTCCTTTTCCTGCCAGAACAATGATATCTCCGGGTTCTCCATGATGGATTGCATAGGCAATCGCTTCTTTGCGGTCACAGATCTCGACATATTTTCCACCCGTCTTACTGATGCCGATCTTAATATCATCAATGATATCCTGTGGCTCTTCAAATCTCGGGTTATCGGATGTGATGATCGTCAGATCTGCCAGTCTGCCCGAAACCTCTCCCATCTCATAACGGCGGGATTTTGCACGGTTTCCTCCACAGCCAAACAGGCAGACCAGTCGATGCGGATGATATTCTCTTAATGTAGTAAGCAGACTCTCCAATGCCATTGCATTATGTGCATAGTCGATCATCAATGTAAATTCATCAGAAACTTTGATCACCTCGATACGACCCTTGACTCTCGCCACTTTCAGTGCCTTGATGATGTTTTCCTGTGATACATTGAAATGACGACAGATTGCAATTGCAGTCAGTGAATTATAAATACTGAATTTACCCGGAATATCAATTTCAACCGGGAATTCCATCAGTCCTTTCAGCTGATAAGAGATACCGAGATATCCTTTGCCGCCTACCATATGTGCATCTTCTGCACGCAGATCAGCTTCCGGAGAAAATCCGTAAGTTTCCAGCTGACAGGTATGACCTTCGATAATTCTCTCAAAGTGTTCATCATCTCTGTTGACGATTCCCACACGACACTGCTGGAGCAGCATAGATTTGCATCTGAGATAATCATCAAAATCCTTATGCTCGTTTGGTCCGATATGATCTGGTTCAATATTGGTAAAGATACCATAATCAAAAACAAATCCCTGTGTACGGTGAAGCATCAGTCCCTGTGAAGAAACTTCCATAACTACACAGTCACATCCTGCATCTACCATTTTACGAAAATATTCCTGCACCAGATAAGATTCCGGAGTTGTGTTGCTTGCCGGAATGGATTCTTCTCCAATGATCGCTTCGATGGTTCCGATCAGTCCAACTTTGTATCCTGCATTTTCGAGAATGGATTTTACCATATATGTTGTGGTAGTTTTTCCTTTTGTTCCGGTAATTCCGATCGTTTTCAGTTTCTCCGCCGGATGTCCAAAATATGCAGCGGAAATAAAGGCCATCGCATAACGGGTATCTGCAACTTTGATCACAGTTACCTCTTCCGGTGCTTCTACCTCTTCTTCAACAACGAGTGTTTTCGCACCTTTCCTGATCACATCCGGTACAAATTTGTGTCCATCCACAACCGCACCGCGAATGCAGATAAACAGGGAATTTTCTTCTACTTTTCGGGAGTCATATACAACTGTAGAGACTTCCTGTTCTGTGCTGCCCTGACAACAGATATATTTCAAACCTTCCAATAATGTTGATACTTTCATATTGTCCTCCTCTGCCTAGGGATATATACTCCATTACAGAATAGCACAAACAGATTCTCTTTTCAATGTTTGTAGATTTTGTCTTCCTTTTCTGCTTTTCTGCTTTTTTACAAAACATCACTGAATATAGTCTTGCCATCTTCTTTAACTGGCAGTATAATAGAAAAGTAAAATTACAAAACAGGGGAGCTGGCTGAAGCCGGCTGAGAGGAAACTGATTGGTTTCGACCCTTAACCTGATTTGGATAATGCCAACGTAGGGAAATACCAGACACATTGAACGAAGGTACCCCTGCGGTATCTTCTTTTTTTGTTATCAGATTTTTAAGAAGCTGTCAATGGCTCATCCCTCATCAGGTAGAACAGGAGGTTTACTCAAAATGAACACAAAGGAAACAACATCCACTCAGAAGCTGGCCATTGCAGGTGTACTGACAGCAGCTGCTGTTGCCGGAAGTCTGATCAGCGTTCCTGTTGCCGGAAGCAAATGTGCTCCGGTCCAGCATATGGTCAATGTCTTTGCAGCAGTCATGCTTGGCCCATGGTGGGGAATCGGCATTGCTTTTTGTGCAAGTCTGATCCGCAACCTGCTAGGAATCGGCAGTCTTCTTGCCTTTCCCGGAAGCATGGTTGGCGCCTTATGCTGTGGTCTGGTCTTCCGACTCACCCGCAAATTAAGTCTTACCTGTGTTGCAGAAGCACTGGGAACCGGAATCCTCGGAGGTCTTGCAGCCTATCCGGTAGCCAAACTTCTCATGGGACTTGCCCCGGCCGGATTCACCGTATACATGATCCCGTTTTTTATCTCAACATTTACCGGAAGTGTACTGGCCTTTATCCTGCTTCGTGTTTTTGAAAAAAGCCAGGTATTTCTTGCCGCCAGGAGATAATTTATGTCACTTAATAATATAGAAGAAATTTCTTTCTGCATTCACCAGGATGCTCCCAAGATTCATTGTCTCACTAATCCGGTAACCATGCAGGATGTTGCCAATCTACTGCTTGCAGCCGGCGGAAGTGCCGTAATGGGACAGGATGAACAGGAAGTCGAAGAAATCACTTCTTTCTGTCATGGAACCCTTCTGAATACCGGAGTACCGGACATTGCCAAAATACAGGCCTGCATCCTTGCCGGACAGAAGGCAAATGTCCTTGGCCACCCGGTCGTCCTGGATCCGGTCGGCGCCGGTGCCAGCACATTTCGAAGAAAAGAGCTGCAAAAACTTCTTCAAGCCGTTCATCCGACTGCTGTTCGCTGTAATCAGGAAGAAGCCGTTGTTCTATGTTCTCTTCTTTCAGATACCGACAGTCCCGAGAAACACGGCGGTGTAGAAAGTTCCCTGCAGATGGCGGAACGTGATGTCTGTCTGATTGCAGGGCAGGCGGCATCTCTTCTCAACTGCACAGTTCTGATCACGGGCAAAGAGGATGTGGTATCTGATGGAAAGCAGACACAGATTCTGACCGGCGGTGACTCCAGGATTCGACGAATCACCGGTGGCGGATGTATGCTTTCTGCACTCTGCACATTATTTCTGTGTACGGACACTTCTGCATTTGATGCGGTCCGTGCCGCCGGAGCACTCTGGCGTGAAACTGCCCTTGAAGCGGGCAGACGAACAGACGCAGAAAAATCCGGCATTGGAAGTTTTCATGTACATCTTTTTGATGTACTGGAAGAGAAATTAATGTACACCTCGAAACATAAATTCTGATCAGATATTGGAGAAAGACCTATGAAAATATCACCAGAACAGCTGAAACTGTATGCTGTTACAGACCGAAGCTGGCTGAAACCCGATGAAACACTTGCATCCGTTACCGAGGAACTCCTTCGCGCAGGTGTCAGCTGTGTCCAGCTTCGTGAAAAAAATGCTTCTGACGAAGAAATCCTTCAGGAAGCCGCCCTTTTAAAAGAAATATGTGAACGTTACAATGTTCCACTGATCATCAATGACCGCCCGGATCTTGCACAGAAAGCAAATGCTTCCGGTGTTCATGTCGGACTTTCTGATATGGGCATCCAGAAAGCACGTCAGCTTCTCGGGCCTGACTTTATCATCGGCGGAAGTGCCCATAATGTCGAAGAAGCACTTGCAGCCCAGAATGCCGGAGCAGACTACATAGGCTGCGGTGCAGTCTTCGGAAGCACCACTAAAACCAACGTCACACAACTTCCTGTCGAAACTCTGCGGGCGATCTGTCAGGCTGTAGAAATTCCGGTTGTTGCAATCGGCGGTGTTACTGCTGACAACCTTCATCTTCTTGCAGGAAGCGGAATTTCCGGTGCCGCCGTTGTCAGCGGACTTTTTAAACCTGCTAACAAAGCCGAAGCCGTCAGACATTTTCTTACGGAACTGCAAAAACTGTAAATCTCAACAAAACAATAAGGAATAACACGATTATGAAAACAGTATTAACGATTGCCGGAAGCGACTGTAGTGGTGGTGCCGGCATTCAGGCAGATATCAAGACCATGATCATGAACGGAGTCTATGCCATGAGTGCGATCACAGCTCTGACCGCCCAGAACACAACCGGTGTTTACGGAATTCAGGAAACCTCTCCGGAATTTCTTGACAACCAGCTGGACTGCATCTTTACTGACATTTTTCCTGATGCAGTTAAGATCGGCATGCTCTCATCCGCTGAGATCATGCATCACGTTGCTGTCAAATTACAGCAGTACCATGCACACCATATCGTACTGGATCCTGTTATGATCTCCACCAGCGGACATCGTCTGATGGACAAAGATGCCGAGCAAACACTTCAGAAGGAACTCTTTCCTCTTGCAGAGATCATCACACCCAATATTCCAGAAGCTGAAGCGCTCACCGGACTGCAGATCACAAATGCTGACTCTATGGAAGAAGCTGCTCACAAACTTTATGAAAGCTTTCACATTTCTGTCCTTCTGAAAGGCGGCCATCGCATCAACGATGCAAATGACCTTCTTTATACAAACGGACATGGCATCTGGCTGCATGGTGAACGCATCAACAATCCAAATACTCACGGCACCGGCTGCACACTTTCCAGTGCGATTGCCTCAAATCTTGCCAGAGGATTTTCTCTTGAAGATTCTGTGCGCCGTTCCAAGCAGTATCTGACTGATGCCCTGAAGGCACAGCTGGATCTCGGACATGGTTCTGGTCCACTGGATCACACCCTTGGAAAAACACAATAAAAATTATCATTTACATAGAAGGAGAATATACCATATGACAACTTATACAACACAGATGGATGCCGCACGCAAAGGCATCGTAACCCCTCAGATCAAAACTGTTGCAGAAAAAGAACACATGCCGGTTGAAAAAATGATGGAACTGGTTGCCGAAGGTAAAGTAGCGGTCTGTGCCAACAAACATCATACCTGCCTGAACCCGGAAGGTGTCGGCAGCATGCTGCGCACCAAGATCAATGTAAACCTTGGTGTATCCAGAGACTGCAAAGATTATGATATCGAAATGCAGAAAGTTATGAAAGCAGTAGATCTCGGTGCAGAAGCGATCATGGACCTCTCCAGCCACGGCAATACACAGCCGTTCCGCCGGAAACTGACACATGAGTGTCCTGCAATGATCGGAACCGTTCCGGTATACGACAGTGTCATTCATTATCAGCGAGATCTCTCTGAACTGACTGCTCATGATTTTATCGACGTAATTCGCCTTCACGCTGAGGACGGTGTTGATTTTGTTACTCTCCACTGCGGAATCACAAGAAAGACCATCGAGCAGATCAAAAAACACAAACGTAAAATGAACATTGTAAGCCGTGGCGGAAGCCTTGTATTTGCATGGATGAGCATGACCGGTGAAGAAAATCCGTTCTATGAATACTTCGATGAGATTCTGGACATCTGCGAAGAGCATGACGTTACTATTTCTCTTGGAGATGCATGTCGTCCTGGCTGTCTGGCTGATGCCACTGATGTATGCCAGATTGAAGAGCTGGTACGTCTTGGAGAGCTTACCAAACGTGCATGGGCTCATAATGTACAGGTCATGGTTGAGGGACCAGGTCATGTGCCGCTTGATCAGGTTGCTGCCAACATGAAAGTTCAGCAGACCATCTGCATGGGAGCGCCATTTTATGTACTCGGACCTCTCGTTACAGATATCGCACCTGGATATGACCATATCACTGCTGCGATCGGTGGTGCTGTTGCAGCCATGAACGGAGCCGCATTCCTCTGCTATGTAACACCGGCAGAACATCTGGCTCTTCCGAATGTAGAAGATGTCAAACAGGGAATTATTGCTTCCAAGATTGCAGCCCATGCGGCAGATATTGCCAAAGGAATCCCGCATGCAAGAGATATCGATGACAAGATGGCAGATGCCCGCCGTGTCCTTGACTGGGATGCACAGTTTGACTGTGCTCTTGATCCGGAAACAGCCAAAGCTATCCGTGATGACCGTCTTCCGGAAGATGACCACAGTGATACCTGCAGTATGTGCGGTAAGTTCTGTGCTGTCCGCAGTATGAACAAAGCACTTGCCGGAGAACATATCGATATTCTGTAATTGTAATTACATCCATCTGCGTATCCAGCCCGCAGCCAGCACAGAACCGGGGATCATTGCCAGCCACAGAAACGGCTGGTACGGATCTCCGGTTTTTGGATGTGTAGAAGCCGGATAACTCTCTCCCGTATGGGAAACTGCACTATTATCCATATCCACAGACATTCTGTCTGCCTCTTCTGTTTCCACCTCTTCATCTACCCTGATCTGAATTTTTGCCTGAGAAGTCATCACCTGTTCCCCTGTCTCCAGTGTCGTCACGGTTACTTCATTCAAAAGTTCCTGTTCTTTTAGGTTTTCCGGCAATGTTACCATTGCCTGCAGGCCTGCTGCCTTGCCCGGTTCAATTCTTTCGATCCTTGCTTTTGTCTTTGACTTATTCAGAACCACCCCCTCTTTTTCTAAAAACTGTACCGGTACATTTCCAAGCTGAAAACGTTCTGTCGTAACTACAGAATGCAGTGTCCGCTCTCCGGTATTTCGAATACAGATCTGAAACAGAATCTTATCTCCAGGCACTGCAACGGAACGGTCAGCCGTTTTCGTCACTTCAAAAGATGCTTCCAGTGGGATAATTTCTGTATCAATGGATGTCTCTCTGTTGATTACAGCATCCTCCGTATCTGCTTCTGTCATCTCACCTTCTGCAGATGCCAGAATTTTCACAGAAACAGCCACTTCCTGCTCCTCCGGGAGATTCACTGTCAGATACCGCTCTTTCCTTATCCCGACATCCAGCTGTTCTAAATTATCCCCGGACCACTCGCCCTGCAGATTCTGGTTTGAAAACAATGCCCGCAGCTGTATGTTTTTCAACATTACATCGCCTGTATTTTCCAGAGTCACCGTATATACCAGGTCGCTTCCTGCTTTTACTGTACTTTCATCTGTGACTACGCTAACCGTAAAGTTCGGTGTTTTCTTTTTATTCTCGTTTTCTTTATCCTCTTCTTCCGATTTACCATCAGACAGATTGGCCTTATCCTGATCCTTCTCTTCGGAATCTTCCGTCTCTTCAGGTTCAGTTTCTTCTGCATTTTCTTCTGATTGTATTTCATCCGGATCAGATTCATCTGTTCCGGATTCTTCTATTCCGGCTTCTTCTATCCCTGTCTCTTCTGTTTCAGAATGCTCTTCAAATTCTACACTTTCATACGCCAGTTCTGCCGCATAAACTGTTGTCTGTCCGCATCCTCCAAGAACCATTCCTGTCATGAAAAAGGCCATACTCATTGCACTTAAATTTTTCCATATTCTGTTTTTCATATTAAAATTCATCTGCGAACTCCTCTTTGCTGCCTTTTCCTCTCCGGCAGCCTCTCTCAACAAAGTAAACTGGATGTAAATCTGTCAGGGCATAGGCATCTCCCCTTTCTGAACTTATTATGTTTTCTTCTTTGGAATAGTTGTCGAAATGACATTTGAAAATGGATTTCCGGAACCGGAATCCCTGTGATATTATCTGCTGACTTTCAGCAGGTGTTTACACTCTACCATTTTTTCTGTGAAACTACAATACGCTGTGAAAATTATAGATTTTCTTTAATTTTTCTTTACCCTTTTTAGATTTCTTTTAGAATTAGTACACACTTTGAACATATTTCTTTCCTATAATAGATTTTGGATAGATGAATAACCACTCTCTATCTCCCCCCTCAAAAAAGTTAAAAAATACAGCAGGTGAGCAATTCACCTGCTGTATTTTTGTTGTGCGCCTTACGGCGCACCTTTTTATATTATGTAATTATTTCCTGCCAAGTTCTCTGAGCACTTCCTGAACAACAGCTTTTACAAGCTCATCCTGGGATGGCTGGTTTAATGTGCCTTTTCCATTGCTGGAAAAAAGCATCATTTTCTTTAATGTTTCCTGTTTTACAGCTTCTACTGCTGCCGGGATCAGGTCAATGATACCTTTATTCATAGTTTCGAATTTACAGAACTCAGCTTCTACTGCTGCAACGTTGATATCTGTGAAGATATTGATCTTACTGATACCTTCCTGAATTGCGCGTTTGAAGTCGTTGTCTGTAAGTCCGGATCCACCATGAAGAACAAGCGGTACATCTACAGTATTTGCAATTGTATGAATACGTTCAAAATCAAGTTTCGGTGGAAGTTTGTATGCTCCGTGAGCAGTTCCTACTGCGATTGCAAGAGCATCTACACCAGTTTTGTCAACAAAGTCTTTGGCCATTTTAGGATCTGTATAGAAGTCAGCCGGATTGATATGAGAGCTTCCCTCTGCAGAATCCGGGTTATCTCCTACATGTCCAAGCTCACCCTCAATGGTTGCCCCATAAGAGTGCGCGATGTCTGCCATCTCTTTAACTTTTCTTACATTATCTTCATAAGAATCTGTAGAGCAGTCGTACATAATGGATGAGAATCCAAGTTCCAGTGCTTTCAGACAGGTTTCTTTCTTAAGACCATGATCCAGATGGATAACAACCGGAACATTTGCTTTCTTAGCCATAGGGATAAGGTAATAGGAAACCTCCTCCAGTGGTCCGTATGGAAGAAGTACTTCCGCTGTTCCCATGATGACCGGTGACTGAGAACTTTCTGCTGCTGCAATGATTCCACGTGCCAGTTCCAGATTTACTGCATTAAAAAGGCCTACTGCGTATTTGCCTTTTTTTGCCGGATAGAGCACGTCATTCATGTTAACTAACATCTTGTTTCCTCCTGTAAAATTATTTATCACTATCTTTAATTATAATAGCTATCAGGGATAAATTCAATTAAAAGTTTTTTTAAAAAACTATTAATTGAAAAAAATTTATTTTCTTTTCTCCCATCCAGCATCAATCTTTTTCTGTACTTCTTCAAGAGGTATGATTCCACTGAGCGCATCATATGTCTGTACACAAAGAGCTCCTGTGGCTGTTGCCAGATGAAGTGCATCCGACCAGTCTTTTCCTGCAAGTATAGCACTTAAGAAAGCGGCAATCGTTGTATCTCCTGCTCCTGTTCCGGAAGCGACTTTATCTTTTTCAACCAGATAACTTTTTTCAAATGCTTCCTGATCGGACCATGAATCTGCGATTTCTTCTCCGATTCCACCACCGATTTTAATAAGCTGTTCTTTATCAGCTGTGCGGAAATAGATACCCGGAGTTCCGCATTTGATAAGAATCACTTTTGCTCCGTAAGAAAGAAGTTTATCTGCCAATGGTCTGACATCTTTTTCGATATCAAGGAAATTTGTAACGTCAGCTCCCTGCGCTCTTTCATTCCATTCATGATAACGGTCACGATCCAGCATAATACAAAGTTCCTCAATACTCGGTACAAAGAAATCAATATATGGAATCACTGATTTCAGAACTTCATTCCAGTCCTGAGCTCCTGCCTCAGTACTTTCTTCAAACATCGCCATATCAACAGATACCGCAACTCCCAACTCATGTACTGCTTTCAGAAGACGTACCAGTTCTTTACCTCCATCGATATACATCATGCGCATCAGCGATGGATATCCAAAGTGAAACAGATTTGCTTCTTTTACTTTTTCAAGATCAATATCATCGAGCGTAAATGTATCATTAGCTCCTGAACAGTGAAGGAATATTCTGTCGATTCCTGCCGGAGCGAGGATTACTGAATATGAAGTACCCACACCATCTCTTACAATCATACTGTCCGGTGAAATATCATATTTCTCCAGTTCATTGAGAACCATCTGACCGAATGCATCATTGCCGACCATTCCCATAAGTTCTACATCCGCGCCCAAACGTTTCATACCGATTCCAGTGTTGGATACCGATCCCCCAAGACTTACTTTGGCCGCATCCATCGCGATCAGCTGTCCCGGTCTAAAAAGATCTTTGATTGACTTTTCTTCTTTACTCTTAAAAGCCGGGGTGATGTCAAGACAGATGTGGCCAACTGCTATTGCTTTCTTTTTGTCCATAAAAATACCTCCTTGTGTTATAAATATGCAATACAAATTGTAATTCAATTATAACCTTAATCAGCCCTGATATCAATCTTTATCAGGGCTGATGATTACTTTATTTTATATGCTGAGCAAATTCAAGTCTTTCCAAATTTGGTCCTTGCGCTATAAAGAATTTTACTCCTTTTTCCCAGAACGGAAGGAAGGTGATTTCTGTCAGAATCTTGATCTGTAGTCCGGTAATAAATTTATATGCTTCTTCAATATCAACAACATCAAATGCAATATGATCCACTGCACCATCACACAATGCTGCTTCTTTATTTTCATATGTTTCCAAAATCAGATCCCTGAGCTTCAAAAATACAACTCTCACATCTCCATCTTTTGTTTCATGTGCTACCTCAAATCCAATTTTTTTATAAAACTCAACAGTTTTATCCATATCATTAGTTGGAATACCAATATGCTGTAATCCTGTAAAATTATCTGCCCATTCCATAATTATACCTCCTTAGATTTCTTCAATAAATTTATCTACAAAATACAGTGCTGCACCTACAGCTGATGACTCGTGTTTGAAGAAACATGGTTTGATAAAGCTTCCATCTGTAGCAAATGTAGATCTTTGAGAAACAAGATTTCTTAATTCATCCAGATGTTTTTCTATGTAGCCACCAACATAACCGCCCAGAACCACATCACAGTCAAGAATGTTATATATATTGTTAATCATCACTGCAAGATACTGCATATATTTGTTCCATTCATCAACGTATTTTTTGTCACCTGTATCAACAAGTTCGAAAAATTTACCCAAATCACCATCCGTGAGGTTTGAAAGATTCTGTGCATTACAATATACATCTGCACATCCTTTTCGTCCGCAGTAACACTGCTTTCCGTTGATTTCCAATGTCATGTGACCAAACTCACCACCATGCATCCTGTCACCATAGTAGATCTCGTTGTTCATCAGAACAGCTCCACCAACACTGTTGCTGAGAGAAAGATAGATCATATTTTTTACCATTTTTGCATGCCAAAGTTCAGCATATCCACCAGCATTGGCATCATTCATCATAACATATGGAAAATCAATATAATCTTTTAGATTTTCATAAAGATTGGTAGCCGCTATAATTGATGAATAAGTTACTGTCTTTCCGTCTTCCGCTATAATTGCTGGTATGCTGACCCCAACTCCAAGAATAGAAGTTGCCCCTACCATTCCTTTTTCCATTACATGAGATATCAGTTTTGCAATTTCTCTGTAATATATATCACTTTCCTCAAATCTGAATCTTAACCGTACCGAATATACAATTTCACCATATAAATTAATCAGTACTCCGCTGATATGATTCTTGGTTATATCTATTCCAATTGCAAATCTGGCATCTGCATTAAATCCAATCGCCTTGGCTTTTCGTCCCCCAGTTGAATCAAATGTGCCATTTATACAAATAAGTTCTTTATCAAACAGTTCTGAAAGATTTTGAGTTACTGTGGGCATACTAAGCCCTAATCGTTTCGAAATCTCTGCTTTTGAAATTTTCTTTTCTTCATAAATAACACGAAGGACATTCTTTCTGTTTTTTTGTTTAATTTCAATTGCACTCGCCAAATTCTTCTTCTCCTTAGGTAATAATTTATTACTGTCCCTCTACGCATGTATAAGTTCATTATATCAAATCACATACGTATCAACAAGTTTAGCGTATTTAAAATTACCGAATATTATTATTTTATGCCAATATTTTGTCTTATGTGTCTAGAATCTAATAATACTATTTTGAAAAAAAATCCTGAGTACGAAATTTACACAAGCATATTTCAGATAAGACATGGCAGGCCTTTCAGCCTGCCATGCATAATTACATTAATTGGCTCAATACATATTCAACTAATTTTCACTACTGATTTAACGATATCTGCTTTTTCATTTACACTTCTGTCCATTGCATTCTGAATATCATCTAATTCAAAGATGTTTGTTACGATTCCTTTCAGATTTACTTTTCCTTCTGCAACTGCCTGAATTGCAAGTGGATAAATATGACGATAACGGAATACAGATTTAATAGTAATTTCTTTATCACAGATCAGGCTTGTTGGAAGTTTCATATCTCCTGAAGCACTGTATCCAACCAGTACCTGTGTACCACCTTTAACGAGAGCTTCCATTCCCTGTCTTACACAAATTTCTGTACCAGAAGTATCAATAGCAAGATCAACACCTCTTCCACCTGTAAGTTTCATAAGTTCTTCTACTGTATTTTTCTCTCGTCCATTGATCACACCAGTTGCACCAAGTTCCATTGCTTTATCAAGACGTTTCTGCATGATATCTACTACGTATACCTGATCTACGCCTAACGCTTTTAATGCCATCATAGTAACAAGCCCAATGCATCCAGAACCTGTAACAACTGCTGTCTGTCCCATTGCAGCTCCACCCTGTTTAGCAGCATGAAATCCAACTGCCAGTGGCTCAATCAATGCACCTTCCATTGTGTCTACATTATCAGGAAGTTTGAAGCAAAGGCCAGCTTCATGTGCTACATATTCCTGGAATACACCGTCAACCGGCGGTGTTGCAAAGAAGATTACATCTGGACAGAGGTTATATCTTCCAGTTTTACAGAATTCACAGTGTCCACAGGTTTTTCCTGGTTCAAGCGCAACTCTGTCACCAGCTTTGAGATGCTTCACATTTTTACCAACCTCAACCACTGTTCCACCAGGCTCATGACCTAATACAAAAGGAGGCTCTACTATATAATCACCAATTCTTCCATGTTCATAATAATGAAGATCAGAGCCACAGATTCCTACATATTCAAGTTTTACTAATACTTCATCATCCTTAGGTGTTGGGATTGGTCTCTCAGTAAAGCCCATCTTTCCAATGCCTTCCATAACAGCGACTTTCATTTCACCTTTCATAATCATTTTACCTCCATATTATTTTATACATCTTTTGCAAATTACTTTTCTTAAAGTATCATCATAATACATCAGTATGGATTATAAGTCAACAGGTCAACGCGTCAAAATATGTCGGCATCTTTTGTGCTATTTTCACAAAATTGATTGTTAAAACTTTAATTTATTGACTTTTCATTCAGTGAGTCTTATAATTCAACTCATACAGAACTTATATAAATGCTTTTTGTAAAACTATTTTTATAATTCAACATTATTAAAATCACAGAAAACGGAGGTGTATTGATGAGTAGCACACAAACAGTATTAGAACTGCAGCATATCTCCAAAAGTTTTCCAGGTGTCAAAGCCTTAGATGATGTAAACTTCTCGTTAAAAGAAGGAACAGTTCATGTTTTATGCGGAGAAAATGGTGCTGGAAAATCCACTCTAATGAAAATCATTGATGGCATTTACCAGGCCGATGAGGGGGATCTGTTTCTTAATGGAAATAAGGTTCAGATAAAAAGCCCCATTCAGGCTAAGGCAAATGGTATTGCAATGATTTTTCAGGAATTATCTTATGTTCCTGACATGACATTGGAAGAAAATCTTTGTCTTGGCAACTGGCCGAAAAAAAATGGCATGATCGACTGGAAATCTGTTCGTAAAAAAACCAAAGATCTGCTTGCACAGGAAGGACTTCCATATGCACCTGATGTTAAATTAAGAAGTCTTAGTGTCTCCGACATTCAAATGATAGAGATTCTCAAGGCTGTTTGCTATGATGCCAAGATCATTATCATGGATGAACCAACATCTGCCATTACCACAAAAGAAGTAGCTGTTCTTTTCAAAAAGATTGCAGAATTGAAAGCTCGTGGAACCAGTATTATTTATATCTCTCATAAGATGGAAGAAATTTTTCAGATTGCAGATGAAATCACTGTTTTCAGAGATGGTAAATCTGTAATTACCAAGGATGTCAGAGACTGGACAATGGATCAGGTTGTTGAATGTATGGTAGGCCGTAAGATTGAAAATCAGTATCCAAAAGAAAACATTCCTATTGGAGAGGAAATCTTAAAAGTTGAAAATCTTTCACAACCTGGTATTTTCAACAATGTTAATTTTAACGTACATGCCGGTGAAATCATTGGCTTTGCAGGTCTTATGGGCGCCGGTCGTACAGAAATCATGAGAGCTGTATTTGGTCTGGATCCTTATTCTTCCGGAACCATAACAATTAAAGGTAAACAAGTTACTATTAAAAATGTTCGTCAGGCTATCAAAAATGGGCTTGCCATGTTGACAGAAGATCGCCGCAGAACAGGTATTGTTCCTATTTTAAGTGTCAAATACAATACAACTCTTGCTTCTATGAATAAAATCATTTACAGAGGGCGACTCCATTCAGATGTTGAAAATAAAATATCCTCTGATGCCTGCAAGAGTATGAACGTAAAAACCCCAAATCTCGACACTAAAATAGCTAACCTAAGTGGTGGTAACCAGCAAAAAGTTATCCTTGCCAAATGGCTGCTCTGTGATCCCGATATTCTGATCACAGATGAGCCTACCCGAGGTATCGATGTAGGTGCCAAACGTGAAATTTATGAATTAATGAATACATTTGCCGCGAAAGGAAAAGGTATCATCATGATTTCATCTGAATTACCTGAACTGATTGGTATTTGTGACAGGATTTATGTCGTCAGCGAAGGACGTATTGCCGGTATGCTTTCACGTTCTGAATTTTCGCAGGAATCTATTATGCAGCTGGCCGTATCAAATATGGAACATACAGAGGAGGTAACTTCCAAATGACAGAAAGTAAATTTGATTATCGAAAAATTTTATCCAAATATAGCATCGTTCTTGTTTTAATCGTGATTATGATTGCCTGTACTTTTGCGAACAGCAGCTTTCTGACAGCAAACAACCTGATCAATGTCTGTCGTCAGCAATCTGTAATCATTATCCTGGCTTTTGGCGAAATGATTCTGATTATCTGTGGTCAGCTTGACTTGTCCTGTGGATCTGTAATCGCTCTCTCAGGAGTATTATCCGTAATGACCTACAAATCTACTCAGAGCATGGCACTTGCCTTTATCGTAGCAATCGCTGTATCCGTAGCAGTCAACTTCTTGAACGGTCTGATGGTCACTAAATTTATGACTCCTGCATTCATCGCAACTCTTGCTACTCAGACAATGGCCCGTGGCGCTGCATTATACATAACTAATGGTCAGAATATTTATGAAATCGGCAACTACACAATTGTAGGTCAGGGATCTTTAGGAATCATCCCTATTCCTGTCATCTTCATGTTCTGCATCTTCATCCTGATGGCATATATGATGCGTCATACATGCTGGGGACGTTCCACTTATGCAGTAGGTGGTAATGCAGAAGCTGCTAATGCAGCCGGTATCAATAAAAAAATGGTTACCATGAAAGCATATCTTTTCAACGGTGTATTGGTAGGTATTGCAGCAGTTCTGTTTATGTCCCGTGTAAACGGTGGTCTTCCGGCAGGTGCTTCCGGATATGAAATGGACGGTCTTACTGCAACAATCGTAGGCGGAACAAGCTTTAGAGGTGGTATCGGTACTCCATGGGGTACTGTAATCGGTGCTTTTGTTGTTGGTTTCCTTGGTAATGTTATGAACCTTATGTCAATCGACTCTTATATCCAGCAGATTGTAAAAGGTGCGATCATTGCATTCGCAGTTATCTGGGATATCACTTCAAAATCCCGTCAGACATACAAAAAAGGAAAATAATGAGTTCTTAAAAGAACACGTTATAAAAAAGAAAATAATTTAAAACAGGAGGTAGCAAAAATGAAAAAAAGAATCGCAAAGGTGTTATGTGCAGCAGTATTGGGTGGATCTCTTGCAGTAACAGCATTTCCAGGTGTCGCAATGGCCGCAGAAAAAGACGGTGGATTTAAAGTAGCTTACATTACAAGAAACCAGTCCGATCCTTTTGCTGCAGAACTTGTTAACCAGTTCACCAAACAGGCCGAAGAATATGCTGACACATTTACACTGGATACATTCGATTCCCAGGCTGACAGTGAAAAAGAAAACTCTATTATTGAAGACTGTATTACAAAGAAATATGATTGCATCATTGTACAGCCAAATGACGGTAATCTTCAGCAGCCGTACTGCCAGAAAGTCTTGGATGCAGGTATTTTCTGTATCACAACTAATGCAGCCATCCGTGAACTGGAAGGCGGATCATGGGTTGACGGCGATCCTTACGCACAGGGTGAGGCAATCGCAAAGCTTGCTGCAGAAGCAGTTCCTGAAGGAGGCACTGTAGGTATTCTTAACTGTATGCCAGGTAACTTCCACACCACATCTCGTTATAATGCCATCAAAGATGAATTCATCGACAAACGCGATGATGTTAAAATTATCGGTGATTACATGGAAGAAGAAGCGACTGAAGCAGCTGCCATGGCTACAATGGAAGACTGGGCCACATCTTACGGACGCATTGACTGTATGCTGACCACAGCTGATCTTCTCGGAAACGGTGCTTATGAAGCAGTAAAAGATGATGATACTTATGATGGAATGCTTGTTTATTCAGTAGACTGTCTTGCAAAAACTGTGCTCGAAATCAAAGATGGTGTTTATACTGCGGCTGTATACCAGAATCCACCGGCACTCGCAGCAGCTAACCTTAAAGCAGCGTATGACCTTCTGACTGGTGCTGAGACAGTTGTTAATACATCTGTAGATTCTCTTCTCTGTACATCAGATAATGTTGATCAGTTTATCCAGATGTATATTGATCAGGGACAGATCACAGAAGATGAAGCAAAATCTCATGGATATGAAGCCGGAAGTACAACCTCTATTCTTGATGAGCAGTCTGACGATTCAGAAAGCGAGGAAACAACTGAAGAAGCTACTGATGATTCTACTGAAGAAGCTGAGAAAGAAGCTGAATAAATAACGACAACAACGGGGTATTGACTTATGAAAAACAATTATTTACAGGATATGTTCTCCCTTGAAGGCAAAGTTGCACTTGTAACAGGTGGTGGACGTGGTATCGGGCAGGTAATCTGCCGCGAGCTTGCTCGTTGCGGAGCTGATATTGCTATCTTTTCCCGTTCCGGTGCCGGAGAAACAGTAAAACTGATTGAATCTGAAGGCGGAAAAGCTCTTGATATCATTGCCGATGCCACAGACGAATCCAGTGTACGAAAAGGCATGGAAAAGATTATGGAAGTCTATGGACGACTTGATATTGTTGTCAATAATGCAGGTGTCTGCTACCATAAAGACGCTTTTGAGGCAACTGTTGAAGAATGGAGAGAATGTCTGGACATTAACCTTACCGGTGAATATATCGTATGCCGCGAAGCAGCTCGTGTTATGATTGAAAATAACTTCAAAGGAAGTATGGTTAACATTGCATCCATGTCCGGACACATTGTAAATGTTCCTCAGTGCCAGGCAGCATATAATGCATCCAAAGCAGGCGTTATCCACATGACCAAGAGTCTTGCAATTGAATGGATTGACAAAAATATTCGTGTTAATTCTGTCAGCCCGGGATATGTCGCAACTCCAATGTCTGTAGATCCTGACTTCGTTGAACCAGAACTTATGGCAGCATGGCAGCCAATGTTCCCGATGCATCGCATGGCTAAACCTGAAGAACTCTGTGGTGCAATTATCTGGCTCTGCAGTGAATCTGCCGGATACACAACCGGTGCTGATATCCTTATCGACGGAGCTTACACTGTTCTTTAATTTCTTTAATAAACATAATAAAAAAGGCGCAACCCACAGATTATTCTCTGTCAGTTGTGCCTTTTTGCATGTAAACAAATTATACTATTATCTAATAAAATATTTTAAATCCTTTTACTCAAAAAACCTCTCTTCCAACATTGCACACAGTGCATGATACACAGGGAGGTGCAGTTCCTGAATATCCGCTGTACAGCTTCCCGGAACGCAGATACAAGTATCTGCTGCTTCTTTAAGCCTACCGCCTTTCGGTCCCGTAAGACCGATCGTCTTCATATTTTTAGCCTGTGCCACTTTTACCGCATGCAAAACATTTCCTGAATTACCGGATGTTGTGATTGCAAGCAGCACATCATTTTCATTGCCATATCCATAAACCTGCTGTGCAAAAACCATATCCGGTGCTACGTCATTGAGAAATGCAGTGGATAATGCCGCGTGACCTGCCAGGGAAATTGCCGGGAGTGCCCCCTGAAGATGATCCGCAAGATCTTCTCCCAGTTTCTCTCTCATATCCGCTGGAACCGGGCGCTGCTTCTTAAATCCCTTCATCAGCTCACCGACGATATGATCACTGTCCGCAGCACTTCCGCCATTTCCACAGATCAAAAGTTTGCCGCCATTTCTGAAAGATTCTTCCAGCACCTGATATGTCTCTGTAATAGCTTCACGACATCCCACGAGCTGAGGATATCTTTTCATAAGTCTTTCTAATTCATTCATTATATTACCCTTTCTATTTTTTCTGATATGCACGGAGACCCACAGAAACAGCCGCATAATCACCAAGTTTTTCTCCTAATCCTGCCGGAAGCACTTCCACCACTGACAGAGATTGATCAAGCGCCTCTTTATTCAGTATTTTTTCCATTCGCGGTCTTAAAAGCTTCTCCTGTCTCAGGAATATACTACCGATCACAATCTTTTCAGGATTTAAAAGATCTACCAGTATTGCCAGTCCCTGCCCCAATCTGTCCGCAACAATATCATATATCTTCAGTGCCAGAGGATCTCCCTTTTCGGCAGCCTCTGCTATCGTTCTGGCATTAACTTTAAATAGTTCTCCTTTACTTTGGCAAAATGAAGGAATTTCCTCACGGTCGAGGGCTTCCCCTGCCATCACCTGACCCAGCTGTGCAATTCCGCCACCACTGCAAAATCCCTCAAAGGACCCCTCCTTGCCATAGCCTACCGGTCCATCCTCTGCCAGACGTATATGTCCTGCTTCTCCCGCCATACCATTGGTACCACTGTATAATTCACCATTCAAAATCAGTCCTGCTCCAAGGCCGGTACCAAATGTAAGGAAAATCATATTTCTGCATCCTTTTCCGGCGCCAAGCTGCCACTCTGCCAGTGCACATGCGTTTGCATCATTCTGCAGCATGATCGGCACATCTCCAAACTTTGCCTTTAGCGGTGTAAAAAGATCTGTATGATCCCAATGCGGAAGGTTTGGCGGACATAGGATCAGTCCCTTTTCTTCGTCCAGCGGACCACCACAGGAAATTCCGATGGAGACAAGCTCCCAGTCCGGATGATCATTCAGTTTTTCTGCAATCTCATTCACAAACGACTGCACCATCTCATCTGGATGTGGTTCATTCGTAGGTCTTTTTTCCTTTGACAAAAACTCTACCTCATCCCCATTCATATGTATAAAGGAAACCGCACATTTGGTTCCTCCAATATCAATTCCCGCAATTACTTCCATTTTATATTTCCTCTCCGTTATTTTTTAGTTCATCAAAGAAACCAACCCAAGGCAATGACATTGGTAATTCTGAAAACTGATTGTATGTAAACTCTTTAGTTGTCATTTTTCCATCCACACGGCTGATTCGTATTACTCGGTCTGCAATTGTCAGTGAATCCGACATATTCATTGCCAGGATTACAATCGATATTCCTCGTTCCAGCAGCAGTGTCTGAAGCTCCCATACCTGCATCCTGTGTGGTGTACCGGCATGTTTAAACGGTTGTACCATAAATACCACTTCAGGTTTTTCCAGAAGAATTCGCATATAAATTACTCTGGTCTTCTGTTCATCACTCAGTTCATTTATATAACAGTCAAAGATATCTTCCCCGAAAATGCGATAATACTCTTCCTGGACAGATTTCTGGATTCTCTTCTTAAGCCAGATGTTCGGTGCTTTTCTATCAAGACCTATGCAAATATTATCCCGTACTGTCAGGTCATCAAAAAGCATCGTCTGGGTTGCTTCTTCTTTCATAAATGCGATTTTTCTTGTCCGGTAATCTGATACTTTTTTACCCTCGACAAGCATGTCAACTTCTTTGAACCCGCCTTCCTTTTCCAGTATCTCCAAAAATTCATTATACATTCTGGTATCCAGACTCTGAATTACCAGGCATTCACCTTTATAGACACTGAATTGAAAGTGATCCAGGTATTTACCTGACATATCACGTACATAAAGAACTTCTTTTCGTGACTCCGCTGTAGGAACATTTCCACGTGCTCTGTGCAGAAGACGCTGGCTTACATGATTATAATAATCAATATAATTGTCTTCACTGATCCCTTTTTTTATCTGTTCTTTATCAAATATCAGATTAATACTTCCCTCCGACATCAGAATTGCTCTGGTACATACCTGCTGTATTTCCTCAAAGTGATACGATACATAAAGGAAAGTAAATCCTTTACCTGTGTAATACCGCATGGTGTCAAACAGTTTTTCAAGCTCATCTTCACTGATAACAGTGCTGATCTCCCGGATAATGATAAGATGATATCCTGCTACGATAGCTCGAAGGAGCTCTACCATAACTCTTTTATAGGCAGAAAGCTTTTCCACAGACATAAATGGATCAATAGAAACTCCAAGTTCATCAATAAATGGCTGCAGCTGCATAGTCAGCATTTTTTCATTCAATATTTCCTGTCCAAATCCTGTACGAAGAGTGAATACATTTGTCAGTACATCCAGTCCATTGACAAGCGAAGTTTCACTGTCGATCAGACAGATCCGGTTACGGCTGTGCTTCTCTTCTTTCCAGGAATTCACACATCGTTCCTGATAATACACATATCCGTAATACAGCGGAAGATTGTTGACGATCACATCCAGAAGTTCATCCATTCCATAGGAGTTCATGGGTGTGATTCCCATAATCTCACCCTCCATAATACTGAATGTCATATTTCGAAAAATAAATGTATTCTCTTTTTTATAAGTAACATCCTGAAGACGGAGAACTTCTTTTTTCATCACAGTTCCTTCTTTTTCAGTTCATTTTCATTATAGATCACCGGAATGGATAATTCCACACTGGTTCCTACATTTTCGAGAGAATATACATGCATTCCATATTCTTCGCCGAACAGAAGATGAATACGATTGTTTACATTGACAAGTGCTACACCGCCTTTTTCCGGCTGCGTATAATTTTTTACCTCTTCTTCCTTGGATCCCAGTTTTGCATTCAGTTTATCCAGTGTCTCACGATTCATTCCAACGCCATCATCCGAAACTTTGATCAGAAGACGAGATTTCGTTCTGGATATTGAAATCGTAACTTTTCCCTCATCCAGTTTGAGCTCGATTCCATGAATGATACTGTTCTCAAGAATCGGCTGCAAAGTCAGCTTCGGGATCATGCAGTGAAGAATGTCATCCCAGTCTTCTTCATCCTGTTCGATTTCCAGATGGATTCTGCTGCCAAAACGATACTGCTGAATCTTAAAATACGTTGCACAGTTTTCCAGTTCTTCTTCAACCGTAACAAGATTCTCTACCTTACTGATGGTATAACGGAAGAAGATTGCAAGTGCTTCTGTCATATCTGCCAGATTATCAAGTCCTGCTATGATTGCCTCACTTCGAATCCCCTCCAATGTATTATAAAGGAAATGTGGATTGATCTGGTTCTGCAGTGCCCTGTACTGTGCCTGCCGCTTCGACATATCCAATGTTCTCGTTGCCGTAATGATCTTGTTCATATGACGTGCCATACGTTCAAATTCCGGTGAAATGGCAACCTCTACATCGGTCAGATCTGCCAGCGATATATAGCCATCTGAAAAACGCTGCACCTGATTGGTCAGCCTTCTGTATGGCTTCCAAATCCACAGATATGTAAATCCCACTAACAGTAATGGAAGAAAAATCATTGCTATCTTCCAGAATCCCTCTGGAAAGATCCACTCTCTGTCCAGACACAGAACAAGCAGAAAAGAGAGAATGCAAACCACAACAAAAGATATTTTCAGCCTTGCATCCAGATATCTGAATTTTTCTTTATATTTCTTCATGTTATCACCATCTCAGTCATTCCAAATATTTCAGTCATCCTGATCCATCCAGGTCATTTCATCATCCATACAGTTTCCTGTATACCGCGGGCTTCACACCGACATTTTTTTCAAAAAGCCTCGTAAAATGCTTTGGATCATTATAGCCAACCTTTCTGCATATGTCTGCAACCGACAATGTAGATTCTCTCAAAAGATCTTTTGCACCTTCAAGCCTTTCGTTGATCAGATATTTGGCAAATCCAATCTCTGTTTCCTTCTTAAACATCACGCTGAAATATGCCGGAGTCAGTCCTACATAATCACTGACTTCTTCCAGGGTGATCTGCTCCTGATAATGGTTGTGGATATACTGCTTCGCCAGTCGTACCGGTCTCACAGAATCCTCTTCACGAAGTGCGATCATCTGATTTACTTTGGTGAGCATAAAATCAAGCAGACAGGTAAACAATGCGTTTACAGTTACACAATTATCACATTTGTTATCAAATTCCCTCTGAAGTTCTGCCTTATCCGGTACATCAAGCCGCATGATAAAAATGCTTCCACACTGCCTTATCATTTCAAGGATCTCCCAGCCATGAACCCCCGGGGTCTCCATCGTTTCATTATATATAACATTTATCGTATTTCTGATTTCTTCTACATCCAATGTCTGAAGCGCACTTCCCAGATTTCTGGTGAATTTGTCCACCAGTTTTTTCTCATAGAGAACACCATTGGAAACATCCGCCTCCAGTATCTTGCTGTTTCCCTCAAGTAATCGTTCAGCAAGTGAACGATTTGCAAGCACAAAAGAATCCTTAATGTTCTCTGCCTCTTTAACAGAGAAACCAAGGCCCAGAGAAAGCTGTGTTTTTCCAAGATAATCGTTTCTTGCAAGCATCTGGTTAAAGCAGCTGCGCACTATCTTACGGATTTTCTCACTGTTTCTGGCAGGATAATTCATAAGTCCATAGAGATATTCCCCTTCAATAGCCGTTACAAAATCATAGCATTCTTTGGTGATCTCTCTTTGCAGAATTTCTTCCATCTTATGCCAGATCAGTTCTATGGTATCCTCTTTGCTGTCGTTTTCTCCGGCATCCTGCTTGATTGCAAGGACCTGATACAACCCTGGCTGCACATTCAGATAATATTTCTCTCGCAGAATATCTTCCGACAGTCCAAGCGATCTGTCATGACACAGATCATGAAGAATCATATTTCTGAGCTTGATAAGTTCTTCCCGCCGTTCATTCTGGATATCCTGAAACGCCATATCTGTTCTTCTTGCAATTTCTATCTGATTCACCATTTTGGTCAGTGATTCATTGAGTGCATCTTTGTTGATCGGCTTCAGGAGATAGTCACTTACACCCTGTTTCAGAGCATTCTGGGCATACTCAAAATTCGCATAACCACTGATGATCATAATTCTAATATCCGGCGATATTTCCCGAACTTTCTCGATCAGTTCCAGTCCATTTAGGCCCGGCATTCTGATATCTGTAATTAAAATATCTGTTTTTTCTTTACGAATAAGTTCCAGTGCCTGGATTCCATTTGCAGCAATACCAACCACCTTAATTCCAAGTTCTTCCCAATTGCCAAGTGCCACGATCAGTCTGCATACACGTTCTTCGTCATCTGCTACTACGAGTTTAACCATACCTACCTCTTTCTGCCATACATTAAATAACGCCGGAATATACTTCCGGCGTCATCTCACAAACATTCTTATTTTTCTGGAGCTTCCGGATATTCGTTGCAGAGCAGACGATATGGTGGCTCATCCTCTTCGATCTCAGGAAATCTTCCTGCTGGTGGATTAAAGCGGTTATCAATATTGTCGTCATTACACTGGCTTACCTCACCAATCAGTACAGGGCCTGTTCCTGGTTCTACTTCAAAGTCATGATACATTCCCTGCATGATCGTAATGCTCATACCTGGTTCCAGTTTTACCTGTGTACCAGCCGGAACGACCTGAACTTCTCCGTCGATATGTACGGTAACATCGCCCTCTTTATCGATTTCTTCATCCGGAAGGGAATTATATACACGGATCAGAATATTTCCGCCGCCTCTGTTGATGATGTCTTCCATCTTATACCAATGAAAATGATTCAGTGCATACTGTCCTTCTTTCAGGTAAAGGAATTTCTCTGCATACGGTTTCTTATATTTATCTTTCATTTTAATATTTCCGTTACGAATAGTAAACAGGGAAAATCCATATTTATCAAAATCTCCCATGCCGTAGTCGGTAATATCCCATCCAAGCATGTTATCACGGATTTCATCAAACTCATGGCCTTTTGTTTTCCATTCTTCCGGAGTGAAATTTGCAAATTTCGGAAGATAATACTGATGATCTGCAATCATTTTTTCCAGTTCTTTTAAAGCTTTGTTAATTTCTGATCTTTTCATGTCTTCTGTCTCCTTATTAAGTCTCATTAATTCTGAAACAGGCCGTCGGTTTTTTCCGACGGCCTATATTCACTTATTACTTATAATCAGCTCTGATAATTATTCAGCTGCTTCTTCTGTTTCTTCAGCGTCATCTGCATCAGCTGCTTCTTCTGTTTCTTCAGCACCATCTTCTGCAAGAGATTCTTTTGTGAGTACAGATACACCTGTATCTGTTACTTCTCCGCCAAGATCTTCTCCATTGAGAGCTTTGATACAAGCCTGAACACCAAGTTTACCCATCTGATCCGGGTTCTGAGCCATTGTGCATACAAGGTATCCATCTTCGATAAGACCTTTCAGTGTATCAGATTTATCAAAACCAACACCGATGATTTCATCGCTTCCGGAAGCTTTGATAGCATTACCAACACCTGTGGATGCACCTTCGTTTGTTCCATAGATACCTACAACACCTTCTGTGATGTAGTTTTCTGCGATTGTCTGAGCTTTTGCAGCATCACCTTCACAGAACTGTGTTTCAAGAAGTTCATAATCTGTTCCTTCGAATGCTTCTCTGAATCCTGCTTCACGCTGGATAGCTGTATTTGTGGAGTTATTGATATTAACAATACCAATGCTTCCGTCTTTAACGCCTTTGTCTTCCAGAGCTTTGATCATTTCTTCACCAGCTGTTTTACCAGCAGCTTTGTTATCTGTGGAGAATGTAGCTTCTGCTTCTACGTTTGCCGGAGAGTCAACATAAACAAGTTTCATTCCTGCATCAATTGCTTCCTGAAGAGCACCGGAAACAGCGTCTTCACTGTTAGCAGCAACCATAAGTGCATCGTATCCGCCTGCTACTGCATTGTTGATACATTCAATCTGTTTTGCATCGTCTTTTACATCCGGTGCCATGAAGTCAACTGTAACATCGTCAGCTTTTGCTTCTTCCTCAGCGCCCTCTTTAAGAGATACCCAATGCTGGTCTACAGAGTCCATTGTGATAACTGCGATCTTGTAATCTCCGTCAGCCTTAACAGTCTCATCTGCTAATACTGGTGTTGCTGCGAGGCATCCGATCATGGATGCACAAATTAATGCTGCAAAAATTTTTTTCTTCATGGTATAAACCTCCCTTAATATATTATAAAGCTCTTTGCTTTATATTTCTGTGTTATTTTATCAAATTGTAACATCAAGATTCATTCAAATTTATTTCTTTTTAAAGTTATTTACCTTTTTTCTTTTTGAAATTACCGCTGCGGACAACTACATCAAGAAGAACTGCTCCAACAACGATCACACCGATGATGATACGCTGGAAACCAACCTGTGCATGGATCAGGTTCAGACCATTTTCAAGAGTCTGCCATACACCTGCACCTGCAAATGTTCCAAGAAGGATACCAGATCCACCAAGTGGGGATACACCACCGATAACACCTGCTGCAACACCGTACATTTCGTACATGTTACCAGCATCCATGTTACCCATACCAGCCTGTGCACAAAGGACAAATCCAACGATTGCAGAACAGAAACCACTTACCATGTAAGCTTTCATTGTTGTTTTAACTACGTCTACACCGGAAAGTCTTGCTGCATCTACGTTAGAACCGATTGCATAAATATGACGTCCGGATCTGGTTCTTGCAAGGAAAAACCAGAAAATAAGGAAAATAATAAGTGCGATCCAGAATGTATTAAAAATTCCTGCTGTCTTTCCATAGTAGAAAATATTCTGGAATCTGTCTCCGGCTTCTTTACCGATTCCGGATGCAATGTTATCTGTATTTCTGTTATTATTTACGATGTAAGCAATACCACGTGCGATGAACATGGTTCCCAGTGTTGCGATGAATGGTGGAAGTTTAAATTTACCAACCAGATAACCATTTACAACACCTACAACCAGTGCAAGAACAATTGTTACAATAATTGCCACGATCGGGTTCATTCCCTTTGTCATCATGGTTGCTGAGATCATGGCACTCATACCAACAACAGAACCGATTGACAGGTCAACGTTTCCTGTGATCATTACAAAACTCTGTCCGATACCGATCAGCAGGTATTTAGACATTGAACGAAGAAGGTTCTGGATATTCAGAAGTGTAAATACCTTCGGGTTCAGAATACCAAATGCTATATAAATAATAATTAATCCTATGAAGGCTGTTACTACCGTACCGGCACCCTTTGCCCCCATAATTTTTGAAAAGCCGCTTTTTTTCTTCATGATTATTCCTCCTTGTTGTTCTGGCTTTGAGATCCAAGTTTATTCTCAAAGGATGTTGCATATTTCAGAATGTCATTCTGTGTGGTTTCTTTTGCCATTACCTCACCGGTAATACGTCCGTCACACATAACGATGATCCTGTCTGCCACACCCATAACCTCCGGCATCTCGGAGGAAACAAACATAACAGCGATTCCCTGCTTTTTCAGCTGATTCATCAGCTGATAAATCTCAACCTTGGCACCTACGTCAATACCTCTTGTAGGTTCATCAAAAATTACAACTCTTGAATTCCTTGCCAGCCATTTACCAACAACGACCTTCTGCTGATTACCACCGGATAAGGTTCCGGCATCAACATCCAGATTCGGAGTTTTGATCGTGAGGTCTGCTACAGCCTTGTCACAGAGTTCTTCTTCTATTTTTGTATTGATCACCCCGCCTTTTCCACAGATAAGGTCAAGGTTTGGAAGTGCAATATTATGACGGATACTGAGTTTTGTACATAATCCGTCTTTCTTTCTGTCTTCCGGAGCAAGTACAACACCTGCTTTGATCGCATCCATCGGATTGTTGATCGTAATTTCTTTACCATCCAGAATCAGTGTTCCTGATTCTTTCGGATCAACACCAAAGATAGCTCTTGTTGTTTCTGTACGTCCGGCACCCATAAGTCCGGCAAATCCAACAATCTCACCTTCATACAGTGAGAAATTGATATCTTTTACCAGACGTCCTGCGTTCAGGTTCTTGACCTCGAATATTTTCTTGCCTTTCTTGCACTCAACATGAGGGAACTTTTCTTTAATCTCACGGCCAACCATGTTGGCAATGATTTCATCCATTGTAAAGTCTGTGAAATTACCTTCTGTTATGTAGTGACCATCTCGCATAATCGTAACTCTGTCTGTAATATGTGCAAGCTCTTCCAGACGATGTGAAATATATACGATTCCGCATCCCTGGCTTTTCAGCTTACGGATAATATTAAACAGTTCATCGATCTCACGGGATGTAAGTGCCGATGTAGGCTCATCCATGATCAGGATTTTTGCATTGATTGAAAGTGCTTTTGCAATCTCGATCATCTGCTGTTTTGAAACCGGTAGTTCTCCAACAATCTCATCCGGACTGATATCTACTCCAAGTTCTCCAAGATATTTTCTTGCGATGTCTTCCATATTGGAGTTATTTAACACGAAGCCCTTACGTTCTTCTCGTCCAAGGAACATATTCTGCGCAACTGTAAGATCCTTACACATATTCAGTTCCTGATGAATGATTGCAACTCCGGCCTCTCTCGCTGAACTCGGAGTAAGTGATGAATAATCTTTGCCAAATATCTTCAAACTTCCCTGATCCAGAGAATATACACCACTCAAGATTTTCATCAGTGTTGATTTACCTGCACCGTTTTCACCTAACAGTGCCATAACCTCACCGGCACGAAGATTAAATTTAACATCATCAAGTGCTCTAACACCCGGAAACTCTTTCGTAATGTGTTCCATGGAAACAATTACATCTCCCATATCTTCACCCTGCTTTCCGAAATACTTCTCTCTCTTGTTTATGTACTTATTATACACAGAGGTGTTTGTGCAAAAAAGGGGGGCAAAATATGGTTTTGAGATGGTAAACTATTTATTTTGTATAAATTACCGTAATTCTATCACCCATTATTTGTTATTTTATATAATGCTATTCTGATTTTCTTGTCTGTAATGTGTTAAAAAGTACAACAATCAGTACAAGGGCACCTTCTATCCGTTCACCATAATCGCTTTGACCGCTTTATCTTTCTCCGCAAGATACTGGGCCATTGCTGTTGGAAGATCCTCCAGTTTGAATCGATGCGAGATCAGAGATTTTACATCGACCATACCTGCCTCCAGAAGATCAATACATCTCGGGAAATACAATGCCGGAATCGCATTGGATCCGATAATGGAAATTTTTCTGAGATGTACGATATTTGAATCAAACGTTGCCTTTGCCCTGTCACCATATCCGATTCCAAGAAATGCAACTTTACCACCCGGATTGGTAACTCTTGTTGCAAGGTCAATCGTACTCGGCGGTGAAGTTACCAGAACTTTATCTACGCCGCCTCGTGGGAATGGATATTTTTCAAGATCTTCTTTATCTGTAAATATTACATCATCAGCACCAAATTTGTAGGCCAGATCTACACGTGCTTTACTTCCGGAATGCTGTGCTACATATATATGACGTGCACCACTCTTCTTGGCCATCTGCATTGCCATAAGTCCAATCGGACCTGCCCCCAGAAGAAGAACATCATCATTCAGATGAATATCTGCTGTCAGGATAAGATCTGCTGCAACTCCCATTGGTTCCAGAATACACGCTTCCTCAAAAGAAAGATCTCGGATATTTACAACCAGGTTTGCAGGTACAATCGTTCTCTCTGCAAATCCCATGGTATCTCCTTCTTTACGTTTCATATAATCCGTACAGTCTGTACAGAGATCCGGTCTTCCATTCAGAGCAGCATCTGAATATGGATTGAATGTTGAAGTTTCGATTGCCACACGATCACCTACCGCAACATTCTGTACATCTGCTCCTATTTTGGTTACAATTCCCGCAAATTCATGGCCAAACGGCTCCCACTCAGTTGCTGCATAATTTGCCAGAATATTATCATGCCCACAGAAACCACAAGCTTTAACAGCGACTTCCACCTCGTTTCTGTCAGGTTCTCTTAACTCTACATCTCTGACTTCAAACTGATATTTCGCCTTTAAATATGCTGCTTTCATCAACCGTTCCTCCTTTTCTGATATAAAAAGCCCGCCCCGATATCTGATATCAGAGCAGGCAGCATTGCTTCTAACAACAATTTATTCCAGGATTTCTCTTACCTTTTTTTCCATCAATTCAGCCATGGCTGTATGTCCCTTTGCTGAATAGTGGATTCCGTCGAGTTCATTTGTCTCTATTGCACTTCCCGGATTAAGATACTCTATCTGATACCGATTTGCAACTTCTTCATAATAATGTGCCAGTGCCTGACTTCTCTCTTCCACATCAAAGAACATGTGATCCAGATCATCCCGTCCTACACTATGAATTGGAACAGGTGTCACCAGTAGAACCTTTGGTGGCTGGTAGTCTATTCCTGCATCAGATTTTAAAAGCACTTTAACCAGATTTTCAACAGACGCTCCAATATCAAAAGGAGTTAATGAAAATCTTGTTTTGAGATCATTTGTACCCAGCATAAGTATCACCAGGTCAACCGGCTTATGGCTGTCAAGACAAGGCAGCAGATATTTTTTGCCATTTTTATGTTCCTCAATCGGATCATCCCACAGCGTTGTTCTTCCTGAAAGTCCTTCTTCTATTACATAATAATCCTCACCCAGCTTTTTCTGCAAAATTCCTGTCCATCTTACATCCCTAGGATAACGGTCCGGGCTGTCCGGCATGAGTCCATATGTATTCGAATCCCCATAACATAAAATTGATTTCATCCTCAGTTCCTCCAATTTTAGAAATACCATTTTTTATATTATAGCAAATTCATATTTCACGGAACAGGGGGATAAAATATGGTTTATGTATTGTTTTTATACTGCTGTTATAAATTTATCCTCTTTTTTCCTGCTGCAGGCATTTTTCATACAGTTCATTCATATTTTAATCTCTCCTATTATAGATACACTGCTTTCTTTTCTTTTGACGATTTATAAAGTGCATCAATAATTTTTACTGTTTCAAATGCATCCTCAAACGATGTACTGACCGTTAATCCTTCCTCGATTGCTTTCGAAAATTCTTCAATCTGTCTTCCGTAAATATTTTCTCTTTCATAATCTACTTTCTGCCCCAGGCCATCTTCTTTTCGTTTCTGATTACTGTCATAACCCTCTGTTGCACATTGATTCAGATAAACTTCTCCCTGTCCGTCCTGGCCGATTGTTCCTGACGCAAGAAGGCTTCCTTTTGTTCCGTATATTTCAAGCATTCCTTTGGCCGCTTCATCCGGGATATTAAAATGTACATCAATATAGCAGGTCGCTCCTTTTTTCATATGAAGAATACAGTCTGCCGAATCGTCTACTTCATATGAGAAAGTTCTTGTTCCAATATCTCCGAATACCCACTCTACATGGTCATCCAGAAGATATTTCAAGATATCAATGCAGTGTGTTCCCATATCTACCAGCGCACCGCCGCCCGCAGTCGCCTTTTTCTGTCTCCAGTTTCCTTCCATATCCGGAAACCAACAATTCAACTGTGCACGACAACTCACAATATCTCCAATCACACCTGATTCAATCAATTTTTTCATTTTACGATGTGCCGGATGATGTTTCATAACCATCGCCACACCAGCTGTCTGTCCTTTTTTTAATGCAGTCTGTACAATCTCTCTGGCATCCTCTTCATTCATTGCAAGTGGTTTTTCAAGAAGAAGGCTTTTTCCCGCATGCAGTACCTCCAGAGCCTGTTTCTTGTGAAAACATACTGGGCTCGCAACATAAACGGCCTCTATCTGCGGATTGTTCAAAAGTTCCTGTTCTTCTGTATAAGTATCAGTAATTTTATACTCTTCTGAAATTTCATCCAAAACTTTCTGATTTTTATCCATAATTCCTGTTATCACTGCATTCGGGACATCTTTCATTGCCGGAAGTGTTCTTCTACGTGCAATACCACCTGCCGCAATAATTCCCCAGTTAACTTTTCTACCCATAATGTCATCCTCCTCTGTTATTTAACAGCAAAAGTATCCTGAGAATTCACACAAAATCCCCAGGATACTTAAGTCAGGTTTTTTCTGTATTATTCTTCGCTCTGATATTCACTTACATTATCTTTTGTGCAAAGATTCAGTTTAATGTTTACGAGCGGCTCTACATCTTTTCCATCAAAGTAATCGGAAATTACCTGATATGTAGAAGATACAAGTTCGCTTGGAGATACAACTACAGTACCTTTATAGTTTGTGTCATCTGCTGCAAGTGTATCAAATGCTTCTGCTCCATATCCACCCATAGAATATACTTCTGTAGTATCATTACCAAGTGCCTGAAGAGCTGACATCGCACCAAATCCACCATTATCCTGTCCTGCTACAACATAATCAATGTCTTCCTTGATGTTTGTGATAATATTAGAAGCTTTTTCTCTGTTTCCTTCATAATCCTGCTCAGATACATAGTTGATATCCAGATCTTCCAGTGCATCCTTAACACCTTCGATTCGTTTCTGGATAGAAACCGGTGAAGACATGGTAAGAACTGCTACGTTTGCTTTTCCGTCTTTTTCGTCTTTGATTTTATCATGAAGATATTTTCCAATAATCTGTCCAGTCTCATAGCTATCCCATGTTACATAAGAAACAATATCTTCGTAATCAGCATTATTATCGAAGAACACAATCGGTATTCCTGCATCTGTTGCTTTCTGAAGTACAGGGACGAGGCCATCAGCATTTGCAGGGTCAACTGCGATCAGATCATATTCCTGTGCAATATAGTTCTCGATCTGTTTAGTCTGTGTCTCAGCATCCAGGTTACCATCCTGAATGTTTACATCAACACCGAGATCTTTGGCCTGTTTTTCAAACTCATCTGCTACTGCTGCACACCACTCATCACCTTTGTACACAAGACAAACACCGATTCTTTTGCCATCAAGACCCGATGCTTCTTTATCATCTGCCGATACAATGTTTGCTGAAGAAACCAGTCCTGTTACCATAATTCCTGCCATTGCCAAAACCATAAGTCTTTTCTTCATTTGAGTGTCCTCCTTTTTCTTTTCCTTTCGTTTACGCGTTTTAATTATCATAAAATCATGTACAGTATGACATAATTTTCTGCTGTGACAATTCTTCTCTTTCGAGCATTCCAGCCATACGTCGTTCATGCATAATGATCACATTATCACACATACCAATGATTTCCGGCATCTCAGAAGAAATCATGATCACGCCTTTGCCTTTCTTTACAAGTTCTGTCATCAGTCCGTATATTTCTGATTTTGCGCCTACATCAATTCCTCGTGTAGGTTCATCCAGAATGATTACATCACAGTCTTCCATCAGCCATTTTGCAATAACGACTTTCTGCTGGTTTCCACCGCTTAAGTACTGTACCTCTGTGTCGATTCCAGGTGTTGCAATTCTCAGTTTCTTTACATATTCTCCGGCATACTCTTTAACCTTCGAATTTCTGATCACGCCTCCTTCAATGACTTTATCCATACTTACCATACAAATATTTTCTTTTACAGAAAACATCTGTACGAGTCCCTGTTCTTTCCGGCTCTCCGGAACCAGACCAAAACCTCTCTGTATTGCTTCTTTAAAATTCTTATTTACTATTTTTTCACCTTTATAGGTGATCGTTCCTTCTGTAATATGTTCGATTCCGAGGATTGCCTTTACAAGCTCTGTACGGCCGGCACCAACCAGCCCGGAGATACCAAGGATCTCCCCTTTGTGTAATGTAAAATCAACTCCACCAAAAACGCCCTGCTGACCAAGTCCTTCTACCTGAAGGAGTGGTTCTCCCAGTTCAATGATTTCCTTTGGATATTCCATACCCATTTCACGACCAACCATCATATTAATCAATGACTGCCTTGTAACAGCCTCAATCGGAAGTGTATCGATATGCTTACCATCTCGGAGTACAGTAACATCCTGACAAATCTGAAAAATCTCATCGAACTTATGTGAAATATATAAAATCGTAACACCACTTTTCACCAGGCGATCAATAACATCAAACAAAATATCCAGTTCTCTATCTGTCAGTACTGCAGATGGCTCATCCATAATCAACACCTGGCAGTTATGATTCATTGCCTTACAGATTTCAACAATCTGTTTCTGCGCAACGGAAAGTGTGTCTACAAGAGCATTTTCATCTAATTCCACATGCAGACTCTGAAGCATTTCTCTGGCTTTTTTACGCATTCCCTTCCAATCCACCAGTTTACCTTTATACATCAGATTCCCAAGGAACATATTTTCTGTAACAGACAGTGTTTCTGCCAGTTTCAATTCCTGGTGAACAACACTGATTCCCATCTGCTGGGATTCATTCGGATTCTTCGGATGAAATGACTGACCATTAAAAAACACTTCTCCCTGAAAATGTGTATTGATTCCTGCAAGAACCTTGATCAGAGTTGATTTTCCGGCGCCATTTTCACCAACCAGTGCATGAATTCTTCCTCTCCTTACCGAAAAAGAAACATCGTCAAGTGCTTTTACTCCTGGGAATTCTTGCGTAATATGATTAAGCTGAAAAATAATATCGCTTTTTTCCATATCCACTGCTCCCTTCTAATGAGTTTTCCTGTTACGGAAAGCATCCAGTCCGATTGCTGCGATCAGTACAACTCCTTTTAATACATCCTGCCAGAACGGATCTACATTCAACATAGTCATTCCATTAAAGAATGTTGTCAGGAAAATAGATCCAAATAATGCTCCAATCAGTTTTCCTTTACCACCTGTAAGACTGATTCCACCAATAGATGCACCAATATAAGCATCAAATTCATAAAGGTTACCATTTGTAATAGCAGCGGAATTTAACCTGCTGGTCAGTACCACACCGGAAATTGCACAGAGCAGACCAGAGATAACATATACCCAAAACTGTACTGCTTTTGTGTTAATTCCTGCATAAAATGCTGCTTCTCTTCCACCGCCGATTGCATATACATTTCGTCCAAAACGAGTCTTTTCCATAATAAATGCAAATACAATGAAAAGAACCAACATCAAAAGAATCGGTACCGGTACGATTCCAATATATCCGTTTCCAAGGAAAGAAATGGATTTTGGAAGATTTCCGATTGGTGTAGCATTCGTGATAATCTTTGCTGCACCACGGCAAATATACTGAAGACCAAGTGTTGCAATAAATGCTGGAATGTTCCAGTATGCTACCAGAAATCCATTCGCTGCTCCTGCTACACATCCAATTACTACTGCCAGTAAAATAGCTGCTACAGGATTCCAATTCTGAAATTTCATCATGTATGCAAATACGCATCCTGTAAGACATACCTGATAGCCGAGAGACAGGTCAACCTGACCAGTTATGATCAACATTCCCTGGCCAATTGCCACAATCGCTACAGTTGCTGTCTGCAGAAAAATATTCATAACATTGCTCATCTTCAGAAAGTAAGGTGATGCAAAAGAAAATACTATGAAAATAATGATCACTGCCACAAGAGACATATAATCTTTAGAAAATGTCTTTAACTTTGCCGAAAATCCTCGTTCCATTTCTTTTCCCCCTTTGCATTAATTACATTCTGCAACCAGCGGACCTGCCAGCTCTTCCAGGAAGAATAATGTTCCAGGAATTGTCGGAACAAAGCTGGAAGTAATATGTCTATCCGGTCCATAACGAAGTGTCATCCACAGAGACATTCCCTGCCACTGCATTCCTCTCGAAAGCGCTCCGTCTGCACCTCCGATCATACGGTCTGACTGTAAAAACAATCCAGGCCCAATTGTATTTGCGGTGCACGGTACTAGAGGAATGCGACTCTTAAAACTGGTAATCGCATTCTGTTCAATTGTCATCGGATGGAGTTTCATTCCTTTACGATATGGCTGTTTCTTCCATTCTTCATCTGTATCAAATTCAGCTCCCATCATTGGTTCCCAGAAAGCGATATGGCACATACGTCCGATTCCATATACTGTAACAAGTCTTGCACCATCTTTTTTCAGAGCAGCGATCTTATCTGGGTATGTAGGAAGATTATTTTTTGTTGCAAAATTTCTTTGTTCTCTTGGAACTGTAAGTTCACCTAGCGGATTATAAAATGCTTGTTCCATTGCATACTGAAATGATGCCGGATTGGACGGATCCAATGTGTTGCCTTCTCCATCAGCCCATTCATCCATATTAAAACAAGTTACATGTTTGCAGGAAACATTCCATTTTTTCAAAAAATAAACTACCCATTCATACATTCCCATCGGTCCGACAGGAAGAATCAGAGCAAGTTTTTGATCTGTATCTCTGGCTGTTTTAATTTCCAGAGCAATTTCATGTCCGAGTTTTACATTAAACTCTTCTATAGTTTTGCAGGATACCGGATGGAAATCATCGTTCCAAAAATCCTGTTTTTCTGTAATTTCTTCTGGTGCATGGCTACAACATTCATCTATCTTATCCATATCCCAGCCCTTTGGATAAAACCCTTCTAGAAGAGAACCTTTTACGGTTGAATTAAAATCAATACTCATTTGTAGCTTCCTCCTTTTTCTCAACTTTGCATTTCATTCACAATATTAATATCTGTTTAAGGCAGCAGATGCTTTGTTGTCATTCGTGGATAAACGATACATGGTCTGAATCCTTCCGCATAAGTTACACCGCTCTGATATCCTCTGTATCTTGAACAGGTTCGGATCATATCTATAAAATCGATGTGATCATGTTCAAACATCCATTTGATCTGAGACTCATGTTTTTTCAGTGCTTCCAGTTTTGTTTCAATCTGATTTGTAATGTCTACGTAATGCGTCGGAATGAAATTGACGCCGCCCAGCGTATCCATAAAATAGATTGGAACAAACTCATCATAAGCTGCGAAATCAACAGATTTATGTGCCAGTGATGATACAAAACTGCCGTTAAATGCAATTCTGCTGGTTTCGACATGATCCTGCATATAATCTTCATCATTATGTGTGATGATCACGTCCGGCCTTACCTCACGAACCACATCAGCCATCGCATCTACTACATCATTGTCAAAACGTGTCACCGTTACATCCCCAACATCCAGGTTAAAAACCTTCTTTGCACCGATAATCTTTCCTGCCGCCTCTGATTCTATGGTTCGGATCTCTCGCAATGGCTCCGGCAGGATCTCCACATGTCCCATATTACCGTTTGCCACATGGCACATATAAACATCTGCCCCTTCTTCTACATATTTTCTAAGAGTTCCACCACAGGCAATTTCCAGATCATCCGGATGGCATCCAATTGCCAAAACTTTCATTACTCTTCCCCTCCTCTCCGGGATTTTGTTTGTCGTTTATTTTTTAAATCATTTTTAATAATGTTAATATATCACGGTTGCAAATCTAAGTCAACACATTTTTTAAATCATTTTTAAAATTAGTAATTATGCTTCTTTACACGGTTTAATTATGTTCAAAATACACATATTATTTTATTATAAATCTTTTTTATTTTTATACATATATACCATTTACGAAAATCTTTTTTTCATATATAATAGAAGAAAGCGAAATGATTTGAAGCGTTTGTATCCTTATAAACGTTTCAGGAAGGAGGCTTTATGAATAATTCTGGTCTGAATATGGAAATCGTCAAAGACCATAACCGGGCACTGATCATACAATTAATATGCACAAATAACGGAGTCACCCGTCAGGATCTGACCGAAGCTACCAACCTGACTCCCATGACTCTGACTAACATCACATCTGAACTTATTAAAAATAATTTAATATGTGAAATAGATGCCAAAAACACAGGCAAAGGGCGTACCCCAAAACTACTTTATCCTGCGCCTAATTCACCTGTCGCAGCAGGTATTTTTATTTCTAAAACCTGTATGTATGGAATTATTACAGATTTGTCCTTAAATATTATCATTACTAAAAAAGTTCCTTTTGCCCGACAGGAAACTTCCGATACAATAACAACAAAGCTCCTCACACTGGCCGATTATCTAACCAGTTATACTGACCGCCCACTTCTTGGACTTGGTGTTTCAACTGTAGGTGTTGTTGATACAATAAATGGACGAATCACCTATATCACTGATTTTTTTAATATACATGAATTGGAAATTAAATCTGTATTAGAACGGCATGTAGATATTCCTGTTTTTGTAAAAAATGATATGCAATCCGCAGCACTCTGCGAAATGTACTTTGGCATTGGCAAAGTGAAAGACCATTTTATTTATCTTGGCCTGACTATCGGTGTCGGTGCTTCTATTGTTGCCAACCAACAGTTACTAAACAACATGACCGGTTCCTGCGGCGAACTCGGACATATGACCATCAATTATAAGGACGGCGAACAATGCCAATGTGGAAGCCGCGGTTGTCTGGAGCTCACAGCCAGTGTTCCCAAAATCATCGAACATATCAATCAGGCGTGTAACACTGATTTTTCAGATTTTCGTGAAGCTCTTGCTTTTTGCGATAATAATGACACTGCCCGAGCTATCCTTATGGATGTTTCAGATCAGTTGGCTTATGCACTGAATAATCTTATCAATATTGTTGATATAAGCACTATCATTCTTGGTCACTCAGCAATCTATCTACCAGATTATGTTCTTGACTCTATAGAAAAACGTTTAAATCGAATCAGCCTTTTTCGCTATAACAGAACGATCAAGATCTTCAAATCACGTTTTGAAGATAATGGGCCTCTTCTCGGGTCAGCCTGCAATGTTTTAGATCAACTTTTTAGCGGAATGTTGAGTCAGTAACTTAAAGCAAGCTACACAAGAAAGTGCCACAGAGTCAATTTTAGCTCTGTGACACTTTTGGAAGTTTAAGGGAAGGTTCTTCATAATATTTGCCAGTACTATCTATTGCTCAACCAATTTCAGACTACATACATTAAAAAGTCCTACTCCATAGTGATTTTCTCTTGCCGGCTTTAAAACATCGTTTAAATTTACTAACATAAATAATCTTCCTTTGATCTTTAATAGTTCTTTTAATAAACTATTATCTTTTAAACTTACTCACCGAAATATATCGGTGAGTTTAAAAGAAAAATTTACACAAAAAACTGTAATTCCCCCTTGAAAATACTGTTTACTACCAAAGCTGCCGCACCAACCAGCTGTGCCTGCTTGCCGAAATAAGCCTTCTTAACCGGAATATTCCATCCATCCTGTGTGATCTTACGGTCATTGATCAGTACCTCCAGTTTCTTTACGTAATCCTCTGGCCAATCTATTCCATCATATCCAAGTACGATCATCTCCGGCTGGAGCATATTGATAATGCTTACCAGTCCTGCACTGATATCCTGAATCATTTCTTCCAGAATATCCTCAACTTCCGGTCTGTCATGAATCTTAAAGTAATCCGCATAAGGCAGATTCAGCCCGGTTATTTTTTTCAGTTTTTCTCTGACCACATAACTGCTCGCATACATTTCCAGACAACCTCTGTTTCCGCAGGAACACTGCAGTCCTTTACAGTTAATGCTGACATGACCAAGCTCTGTTTCAAATCCTCTGTGACTGTGAAAAACCTCTCCTCCACATACAAAGCCGGAACCAATGCCATTGGATACAGCAAGAAGAAGGAAATCCTGTTCCGCCTTGCCGATTCCAAACAGTTTTTCTGCCAGTGCTGCACAGTTGTTATCATGATCAAAATAAACCGGAAGATTATATTTCTTCTGGATTGCTTCTTTGATCGGGACATGCTTAACTCCATAAAATCGCGGTGGATTCAGAATAATTCCGTTGCGGATATCTACCGGCCCGATAGAAGCAATGCCAATTCCCAGAATATTTTTCGCCTCTTCCATCATCCGGTCAATCAGTTCAAAAGCATTCTGAATCAGAATATCCCCTGTCAGCTCGCCAAATTCTATGGTCTCTGTGCGGAATATCTGCATGTCCAGGCTGCAGAGTACAGCCTGGATATTTGTTCGGAAAACAAGAATTCCTATGATCTTCGGGGCCTGATCAGCAACTTTGAGAATGATCGGATTCCTGCCGCAGACTTCTGTAAGCTCTTCCTCACATTCCTTTACAATTCCCTTCTCCATGAACTCTGCCACAATATTGGTCACTGTGGTTTTGGCAAGGCCAGTCCTCCTCGAAAGTTCAATTCTCGTATTACAGGTTCCCGTAGCGATCAACTGAAAGATCAGTCCTCTGTTGAACTGTTTGGATGTTATGCTGTTCTTGCCATTTCCTTTTTTCATGTTTACCTGCATGATCATTTTCCCCTTCAAATCATGATATGATGCCAGGGCAAGATCCCCGGCCATTAAATACAGGGAGTATTATTTTTCTTTGATCGTAATACTCCATGTATTGGTATATTCCTGTCCACTTTCAAGCGAAAGCAGATCTGCCTGTTTTTCCAGATCCTCGACTACATTTTTGCGTGAAGGAAGCGAACTCCACGGCTCAATACAGACATAATCTACTTCTACATGTGGCCAGTGCCAGATTCCAAGATAATCCATATCCGGAAATGCGACTGTGATCTTTTTGCTGCCTTTTGCACTTTCAAGTGTTACTTCCCTCGGCATTTCTTTCAACACGATTGCATCATCATCGAACAGATTATGCTCCAGATTCAGATAACGGCCTTCTTCCAATGCAAAAGCCTCATCCTCCTCCAGTACGAAACAGTCCTCCGAAAAAAGAATCCTGCGTGGTTTGGGATCTTCGCCAAAATCAATCCTGTAATCCTCAAATTTCAGATTCTTCTCAATCGGAATCTGGAATCCCGGATGTCCGCCGATACCGAAATACATCTTCTTATCATCGGTATTCTTTACCTGATATGTAATTGTGATTTTTTCTCCTTCAAGTTTCCATGTGATATCAAGTGTAAACTCAAAAGGATACTGTTTTCTTGTTTCCGGTGAGCTTACAAGGCGCAGCGTCAGGGAATCTGCTTTCTGCTCAACAAGCTCCATCTCATCATACGGAAGAAATCCGTGAATATCCATATGATAAACGGTATCCTGGTATTTATAGCTTTTTTCTGTCATTCGACCGATATAGGGAAATAGATTCGGCCCTCTGTCTGTCCATGTTGCAGCATCTCCCTGCCACAAGTATTCCTGTCCTTCTGCATCTTTGACAGACTGAAATTCTCCCCCCTTGGAAGAAACCACCAGTGTAAGTTTCTCATTGCTGATCGTATAGTTCATGTCTTCACCCTCCTTGTGTTTTCTCATTATAGCACGTCAAACTTTCAGTTTCTATCTTTTTATAACAATCACCCTTTTATAGTCTGTCTTTTTACCACATTTTATCTTTTTATTGCAATTCCATTCTCATTCTTTTATAATAAGAATTAGATTGTTTTACAGACAAATTGAAAAGAAACGAGGAATCCATATGAGCGAAAAAACTGTCGTTGTTGCTCTTGGTCACAAAGCCCTGGGCGCAACTCTTCCAGAACAGAAACAGGCTACCAAGGCCGCTGCAAAAGCCATTGCAGATCTTGTAGAGGATGGTGCACACGTTGTCATCTCCCACAGCAACGGACCTCAGGTCGGCATGATACATACAGCTATGAACGAATTCGGTAAGGCACATCCTGATTATACCTTTGCGCCAATGTCTGTATGTTCTGCCATGAGTCAGGGATATATCGGATATGATCTTCAGAATGCAATCCGTGCAGAACTGATCTCCAGAGGAATCTACAAACCGGTCGCAACGATTCTCACCCAGGTTGTGATTGATCCTTATGATGAAGCTTTCGGGGAACCAGAGAAAATCATTGGACGTATTCTTACTTCTGAAGAGGCAGAAGCAGAGGAGGACAAGGGAAACTTTGTTACAGAAGTTGGAAATGGCGAATATCGCAGAATCCTTGCAGCCCCGAAGCCACAGAAAATCGTGGAACTTGAAACGATCCGTACTCTTGCAGATGCAGGACAGGTCGTGATCGCAGCCGGCGGCGGCGGAATCCCGGTCATGGAACAGGGAATCGATCTCCATGGTGCAAGTGCTATCATTGAAAAAGACTTTGCAAGTGAGCTTCTCGCAGAGGAATTAAATGCAGATACGCTTCTGATCCTCACCAGCGTTGAGAAAGTCAGCCTGAATAAAGATACCGACAAAGAAACTCTTCTGGACACTGTTTCTGTTGCAGATGCCCGCAAATACATTGATGAGAATCAGTTTACAGCAGGCTCCATGCTTCCGAAGATCGAAGCTGCGGTCGCATTTGCAGAAAAAGGCAATGGACATCGCACCATCATCACAGATATTGCTCATGCAAAAGATGGCTACAAAGAAAAGGCCGGTACTATCATTAAATAATTGGAGCATTCTTAAATGGAAATAAAAAACAGAACTTTATCGAATTTTGCAGAACTGGTACGAACCGGAGAATGCAAGAAATTCAGAGGCCGTCTGAAGGTCGGTGTGGATCTCGGTACTGCCAATACGGTCCTTGCGGTTGTTGACAGCACAAACAGACCGATTGCAGGTGTCTCCGCACCTTCTCATGCAATTCGTGACGGTGTGATCGTAAACTATTATGAATCCGTTCAGCTTGTCACAAAGCTGAAAGCAGAGCTCGAGGAAAAACTTGGCACCGAGCTCCCCTATGCTGCTGCTGCCATCCCTCCGGGAGTTTCCGAAGGCAGTGTCAAAAGCATCGGCTATGTACTGGAAGGTGCCGGGTTCGAAGTGATGAATATCGTAGATGAGCCGACTGCTGCCGCTGCTGTCCTCAAGATCACAGACGGTGCAGTTGTGGATGTCGGCGGCGGCACAACCGGTATCAGCATCCTCAAAGATGGCAAAGTCATCTACACCGATGATGAAGCAACCGGTGGAAGTCATATGACCATGACAGTTGCCGGACATTATAAGATTCCTTATGAAGAAGCAGAAGTTCTAAAGACTACTCCTGAGAAAGAGGATGAAATCTTCCCAGTCGTCAAGGCTACCATAGAGAAAATGGCAACCATCACTGAGAAATTTCTCAATGGTTATCAGGTACCTGCAGTTTATGTTGTAGGTGGTTCCGCAAGCTTCAGGGAATTCACAAATGTATTCGAGAAAAAACTGAAATTACCGGTATATCGTCCGGTTCATCCACTTCTTGTAACTCCACTCGGAATCGCATATAACTGTGAACTGCCACCTGTAGCACCTAAGAAAAAATAAGCCGTAATGCAAATACCGACACATCTATCAATCTGATAAATGTGCCGGTATTTTTTATTTTTCAGAGAATCCGATATATTTTCATCAGATTCTCCATAAATTTACATAGATTTACGTTCTGCAATCTCTGCCATCTTTGCTTCGTTCAGTCGTGTATCACCATGGACACGGCTGTAAGAAAGATATCCATTCATTCGGTCGATCTTGGTCAGGTTACGCGAACCGCATACCGGGCACACATCCATCTCCAGTTCCTGGTGACCGCAGTCATCACAGTATGCCAAAGAAAGATTGACACCTTCATAATATCCCAGATTCATTGCTCTGCGGATCAGGGTACGGATTGCTTCTTTATTATAGCCAATCGGATAACGTACATACTGGATCTTACCACCATTACAGAGTTCCCAGAATCGTCCCTCCAGATCCTGTTTCTCGATTGGAGTTACATCCTCTGTTACATGGCAGTGGAAGCTGTTGCTGACATACGGTCTGTCAGAAACACCCTCAACAATTCCGTACATCTTACGGAACTGTTCTACCTGCAGACCGCAGAGACTCTCTGCCGGTGTACCGTAGATTGCATACAGATATCCATCTTCCTGCTTAAACTGGTTTACTTTATCATTGATGTATTTCAGAACTTCCAGGGCAAACTGTCCGTCTTCACGGATTGACTTACCATTATAAAGCTCCTGCAGTTCATTCAGTGCTGTAATACCAAAAGAAGCTGTCATTGGCTTCAGAAGCTTGCCGATCTTTTCATTTGGTTTCAGATGACCGCCATAGAAACCGCCCTCGCAGTATGCCAGTGGGTTCGTGGAAGCACGCATCTGTCCCAGGTATTCATAAGTACGGATATGCAGATTACGGATCATCTGCAGATAGAAATCCAGCACCTCATAGAAATCTCTGCTCTCGGCTCTTGCTTTCGCCAGGATCATTGGAAGATGAAGGCTGACTGCACCGATATTGAAACGTCCGACAAATACCGGTGTATCTTTATCATCTGCCGGATACATACCGCCGCGTTCATACCACGGACTTAAGAATGCACGGCACCCCATTGGGCTGATAACTTTGCCATACTGTTTATACATGCTGGCGATATAACCCTTGCCTGTCAGAGACAGCCAGTCCGGATACATCGTCTTTGCTGAACAATCCACACCGGCTTCAAAAATATCTTCACATGATTTTCCAGGTCCATGAAGATTTTCATCATAAAGAAATACGATCTTCGGGAACAGTACCGGTTTTTTGTGTCCCTTCTTACCCTGTCCGCCTTTGTGTACCTCCAGAAGAGAAATATTACACATCTTCTCAAACTGTCCGGTTCCAAGTCCCAATGTAACTGTAACGAACGGATAATCTCCACGTGAAGAACCTACTGTATTAAGTTTGTACTCAATTCCCTGCCATCCCTGGTCAAAATCACGTCTTACTTTATCCAACGCATATTCGATTGCTTTTTCCTCTCTGCCGTTCCAGTTCTCATCCGCATATTTCAGAAATTCACTGATATATTTATCATAACTCTTCTGTGCATATGGTCCAAGGATCTTGTCAACTTCCGGTACGGTAAAACCGCCATACTGCTGTGCCGCAGTACTCAGGATAATATCTCCCATAACATCAAATGCAGTATCCAGTGTCTTCGGCTCATTGTACCAGACATTACCCATCTCAAATCCGCCTTTTAATACGGAGCCAACGTCAAACAGACAGCAGTTCATCGTATCCAGACGCGCTGACTGGTCATGAATATAAATATATCCATCCTTACATGCCTGCAGCTCGTTGCGGTTCATAAAAAACTTACGATACAGTTCCTTATTCAATTCATTAAAGATCAGGCTTCGCTTCGTAGCCACCAGCGCACTGTCGGTATTTGCATTGCTCTTGTCCCCGATGTAACGGATTGCCTGGCTCTTTGTATATACGTCGTCCATCATGTGGATAAAATCAAGTTTATAATTACGATAATCACGATAGCTCTTGGCAACTGCCGGATTCACACGCTCCAGAGCTCCTTCAACGATATTATGCATCTCCTGGATCTCAATCTCATTTTTTCCAAGAGAATCTGCATGCTCCTGTGCAAAACGACAGATAAAATCTTTTTCTTCCGGTGAAAATTTATAAAGGATTCGTGCGGCAGATTTGTTTACTGCTTTCACGATCTTCTGCGGATCAAATTCTTCTCTTGTTCCGTCTTTCTTAATTACATAAATCATACCTTGTCTCTCCTGTTTGCTGCATTTATGAGGTTTTGCCACTGTTCTTTCGTTCACAGTGGCGGTTCCTTTACCCCTATCGCATTCTCCCCATATATTGTGTTGCATATGAGAGTATAACACAATATCATGTGAAATAAAAGGGGGAATTTCATTTTTTATTGTCTGAAATCTTCCCCCGAAAATCCATTATTAAACTAATATTTTTAATCTTCCCACTCCATCAGATAAACACTGTCGAAGTCACTCTCTTCGGATTCTACCTGAATCGTGTCACCTTCTTCAAATGTCAGAAACAGTGTATCCTCACCATCTTTGAGTGTATATTGTTCGTTATCTGCTTTCTTTCTGGTAATAGTAAGTGTCACTTCGGCGCTGGAAGTAAAAACGCCATATTTTCCTGCTTCAAACTGAACGCCAGCCTGTGCCGGTCCATATCCTGCACCGATCGAATAATCCTTGTATCCCTGCTCATCATCCCAGCTGTAAAAATATGTACCCGGATCTGTGGTCTCAGCGGTATCTGTCTGTATCTCACTGCTATTCTCAACCTCAGACTGAATTGCTTCTTTTATGACACCACCCAGATCTTCAGCCAGTGGTGCAACTGCTGCAAGAATAATAATGATCACCCAAAGTATCCCAAGTTTTGAATGCTTCTTAGTTTTTGCAGGCCGGATTTTTTCTCTGCCAGAGGATGTATTCCGATTGCCAGCAGCCTTTCCGGTGCTTCCTTTCCCCAAGGATCCGACTCCCTGTGTCTGCATGATCTTACGGGCCTTATCTGATGCATGTCGATAGTGATCACTCCGGCTCTCATTCAGATGATACAGGATTTCATCATTGCGGTATGGCATACCACACTCTTTACATCGTCCATTTACAACCGTTCCGTCACATAACGGACATTTCATAGACAACACCCCCTTAGTTCAAATCATTTCTCCGATTTCACTTCAAATTGCTGTATTCATTATTGTATCCTTTTTATTGCAATCTTACAAGGTAAAAAAATTGCAATACCGACTTTTTCTTGCTATAATAGTTACATTAAATCTAGGAGGATTATTATGGAACAAATCAAGATTCCTGACGGGTATCATTCAGATCTGAATCTGCATGATACACAGGTTGCAATTAAAACTGTCAAAGACTTTTTCCAGCAGACACTTTCCCAGAAGCTGAATCTTCTCCGTGTTTCTGCTCCTATCTTTGTATCTCCATCCTCAGGTCTGAACGACAATCTTAACGGTGTAGAACGTCCGGTAAGCTTCGACATCAAAGGCCAGGACGAAAATGCTGAGATCGTACATTCCCTTGCCAAATGGAAACGCTATGCGCTGAAGAAATACGGCTTTGCTCATGGCGAGGGCCTTTATACAGATATGGTCGCGATCCGTCGTGATGAAGACCTGGACAACATCCATTCTGTATATGTTGATCAGTGGGACTGGGAAAAGATCATTTCCAAAGAAGAACGTACCATGGAAACTCTGATCAACACAGTCCGCTCTATCTACAGTGTACTCCGCAAAACAGAGAAATACATGGCTGTACAGTATGATTATATTGAAGAGATCCTGCCAAAAGAAATTGCCTTCGTTTCCACCCAGGAACTGGTAGACATGTATCCGGATCTGACTCCAAAGGAAAGAGAATACAAGATCGTCAAAGAAAAAGGCGCTGTATTCCTTATGCAGGTTGGTAAGACTTTGTCCAACGGAGAACGTCATGACGGACGTGCACCGGACTACGATGACTGGGAACTGAACGGAGATATCCTCGTATACTATCCGGTTCTTGACATTGCTCTGGAACTTTCATCCATGGGTATCCGTGTTGACGAAGAAGCACTCGACCGTCAGCTGACAGAAGCCGGATGCGATGACCGCAGAGAACTTCCTTTCCAGAAAGCAATTCTGAATAAAGAACTTCCATACACTATTGGCGGTGGAATTGGCCAGTCCCGTATCTGTATGTTCTTCCTTCGCAAAGCTCATATCGGAGAAGTCCACGTATCCCTGTGGCCGGAATCCATCACCAAAGCAGCCGAAGAAGCCGGAGTAAATTTATTATAAAAGAAGTGAGCAGTAACGTAAATCTGCTGTAAAAGTTACTACTAAGCATTTCTTCTATAGTATGATTTCACCAAATTTTAATAATTGAATTATTGACAGACAGGTACCTTCATACTATCATATCAATAGCAACTGACATAAATTGTTTCAGTAAATATACATCAGCTGTTCACAGCTGCAACATATATGAAAGACCGAGGTACTTACCGTGAATATTTTATTTTTCCTGACACCCAAAAGTGATGTAGCCTATATATTTGAGGACGAGACACTTCGCCAGACTGTTGAGAAGATGGAGCACCGCAAATTCTCCTGTATTCCTCTCCTAAGTATGGATGGCCGTTATACCGGCACGATTTCCGAGGGGGATATTCTATGGGGCATCAGGCGACTGAATATCAACAGCACTGACCTGAAGGAAATGGAAAATGTCTCCATCATGGCTATCCCGCGACGCGCCACTTATAAACCGGTACACGCAGATGCTGATATGGAAGACCTTCTGGATCGTGCGATCAATCAGAATTACGTCCCGGTAGTTGATGATCAGGGATATTTCATCGGAATCATCACACGTAAAGAAATCATCAAATACTGTTACAAAGAAATGAAAGAATTAAGCATTCTTCGTAAAAAAGAAGAAGCCGACTCCTGAATGGAGCGGCTTCTTTTTTAATCTTTAATCCGGAATCACCGGAACTGCATCCGCCGGTATCGGGCAGACAAAACCAGCTTTTGTTCTCTTTTCAAATTCTGCTCTTGCCTCATCCAAGAGAGATGTATCTTCAATCAGATCAATTGCGGTTGCTGCAATAACTTTTCCTGCGTGGACCGCTGCTTTATGGCCAATCTCTGTGCGGTCACAGGAAACATTCTGCCAACTGTGTCCCGGGCATCCATTCGGCCATGCTGCTACATGGATCTGGGCTGTCGGTGTCAGCCAGCTTACATCTCCAACATCAGTAGAGCCAGCTTTAAAGGCATCCTTCTGATACAACGGTGTAAGGAATCCATTCATTGCATGTCCGTATTCCTTCTGCATCTTCTCCACCTGTTCTTTTGCATTCTCATCATTTTCTGCTGCAACTCCAGGTACACCGCTGGAATCATAAGTCTCAGCCAGTGCATCCGCATATGCATTTTCTTCTTCTGTATATTTCGGCACACCAAGTTCTTCAAAATTCTTGTAGAGAACTCTCTCCAGTGCAAAGTTGCTTACGGTATCTGCAAGACCGTCTATGAATTTCTTTTCATAAGTAGTCTCTGTCATCAGAGCAGCACCCTCTGCGATCTTATCCACACGCTTCTGAAGCTCCACTGCCTCTGCCACATGGTTGGAACGGACCATATAAAGAACGCTTGCACGAGGCTGTACCACGTTCGGGCTGCATCCGCCGGCATCTGTGATCGCATAATGGATACGTGCTTTATCACTCATGTGCTCACGAAGGAACTGCACTCCGATATTCATAAGCTCAACTGCATCAAGAGCACTGCGTCCCTTCTCAGGTGCACCGGCGGCATGTGAAGCGATGCCGGTAAATTTATACTGTGTCTGGATACAGGAATTTGAAGAGCCTGTAGCCACCTCATTTACATCTTCCGGATGCCAGGTAAGTGCTGCATCCAGTTTTTTCCAAAGACCATCACGAGCCATAAATGCTTTTGCAGCACCACCTTCTTCTCCCGGGCATCCGTAAAGGATCACTGTACCAGAAACATCATTCTGTTCCAGATATGCCTTGATTCCAAGAGCAGCTGCAAACGCACCTGCACCAAGAAGATTATGTCCGCATCCATGACCATTTCCACCAGCGTTTTTTTCTTTACGCTCGATAAGGCCACCTTCCTGAGAAAGTCCTGAGAGAGCATCGTACTCTGCAAGAATACCTATATATGGTCGTCCGTGTCCATATGATGCTGCAAACGCAGTCTCAATATTGCAGGTTCCGCGTTCCACATCAAATCCTTCTTTTTCCAGTGCTTCACAGTAGGTTTCCGCGGATTTGAATTCCTGAAGAGAAAGCTCTGCGAATTCCCAGACTTTATCGGCAATGCCAACGATCAGAGACTTTTTTTCTTCAATTGTCTGCAGTGCAGACTGTTTTTGTGCTGTCATCGTATCGTACCTTCTTTCTATAAAATTAAGAAAAGACAAAGGCAACCAGAGTATTCCGGTCGCCTTCATTATTATAATACCTTAGATAAAAATTCCTGCAGACGCGGGTTCGTCGGATTATCAAAGATTTCTGTCGGAGTGCCATCTACAAGAAGCTTTCCGTCTGCCATGAAAAGAACACGGTTTCCAACTTCACGCGCAAATCCCATCTCGTGCGTTACTACAACCATGGTCATACCTTCCTTGGCAAGCTCTTTCATAACATCCAGAACTTCTCCTACCATTTCCGGGTCAAGCGCAGATGTCGGCTCATCAAAGAGCATCACTTCCGGTTCCATCGCAAGTGCTCTTACGATCGCAACACGCTGTTTCTGTCCACCGGAGAGCTGGATCGGATACGCCCCTGCACGGTCTGCAAGTCCGACACGTTCCAGAAGCTCGAGTGCTTTTTTCTCTGCCTCTTCTTTGGAAACGCCTTTGACTTTCATCGGTGCCAGAGTCATATTGTCCAGAATGGTCATATGCGGAAACAGGTTAAAATGCTGGAAAACCATTCCCATTTTCTGACGAAGTCCATCGATATCAAGTTTTACGGTCTTGCCGGAAGCATCTTTGTATTTCTTCTTGGTGATGTCCACACCGTTAAAAATTATCTCACCGTCTGTCGGCTCTTCCAGAAGATTCAGACTGCGAAGAAATGTGGATTTACCGGAACCGGATGGTCCGATGACTACCATTACGTCGCCTTTGTTGATATCTGCTGTCACACCGTCCAGTGCTTTAATCGCGCCTCTGTGATAATGTTTCTTGAGGTTTTTTACCTGAATCAGACTATCGCTTGTCGCCATGGCTCATTCTCCTTTCGAAATATGCAATCAGTTTGGAGGTTGGGAAGCACAGGCAGAAGTAAATAGCTGTAGCTACCAGCAACGGCTCGATGATAATGAATGTCGCACCTTTGACTGCGTTTACGGCAGACATGATATCCTGTACACCGATGGTGTATGTGATCGCGGATTCCTTGATGATAACAACGAATTCGTTTGCGATCGCCGGAAGGATATTCTTGAGTGCCTGCGGAAGGATGATATAACGCAGGTTCATGGTCTGGGAAAGTCCCAGGGAACGTGCTGCTTCTGTCTGTCCCTGGTCAATAGACTGAATACCAGCTCGCATGATCTCGCAGAGATATGCGCCTGAGTTCATACCAAGTGCAACAACACCCGGGAAGAAACGATTGAATTTGATAAATCCAAACAGCTGGAATGATGGAAGATCGATCATTCCGAACACACCATAGTAGATGATAAAAATCTGTACCAGTACCGGAGTGGAACGAAGAATCTCTACATAAGCAGTTGCGATAAAAGAAAGGGGATTAAATTTGGACAGCCACACCAGCGGTCCTCCCTCTCTCAGATGTCCATTACGGTCTACTGCCAGAGCACGGAACGGACGGATGTTTGACATACGCATCAGTGCGAGGATCAGAGCAAGAACAAAACCAATCGCTACTGTAAACAGTGACAACAATACAGTTACGAGAAGACCCTGTCGAAACAGCTGTGCATATGGGGCAATTTTGCCAAAATTAGATAATTTAATAAAACTGTCCATATAAACTCCTTTCATTGTATAGTTAATTTTCATATATCATTGCTGAATACTGAACTTAATTACTTAAGTTTAAACAGCAACAATTCCTCCCCATATATATCTGGGGAGGAATCTATGATTTTTGTTTGTGTTGCCTGAAATATCTTATAAAATATTTTTATAAGAAATCTTTCTTAAATATTATTCAGCGTCATCTGCTGCATCAGCTTCCGGAACTGCACCGTTCTCGTCCAGTGTTCCTTCATATGTCTGACCTGCTGCAAGCTCTGTTGCATCTGCTACGAATTTATCTATAGAACCATCATCAATAGCATCTGCGATCGCTTCGTTTACAGCTTTAAGAAGTGCTTCGTTTCCTTTTGCTACACCGATTGCCGATCCTTCTGTATCATATGGTACATCACATACGATTTCAAGATCCGGATAGTTTTTCTGGTAGCTTTCTGCTACAGCTGTCTCAATGAATGCACCGTCCATCTTACCTGTCAGAAGCTCAGTGATGATATCTGTAACCTTCGGGAGAGATACGATATCTGCATCCGGAGTGTTTTCGTTTGCAAGATCAAGCTGGATAGAACCTGTCTGTGCACCGATAGAATAATCTTTGTTGTTTGCATCTTCAAGAGTCTTGAACTGATCAGCTTTGTCTTTTACTGTTACGAAAGACTGTCCGCCCTTGTAATACAGATCTGAAAACTCCATAGCATCTGCACGAGCCGGATCCGGTGAAAGACCTGCCATGCCAAGGTCAACGTTTTTCTGTGAAAGCTCGCTTAATACACCGTCGAAGTCCATCGGAACTACTTCCAGTTCCAGTCCCATCTTGTCTGCGATGTACTGAGCCAGATCCATATCAAATCCGGAAAGTGTCGGGTTGCCATCTTCATCGATTGAATAAAATTCATATGGTGCGAAGTCCGGGCTTGTTGCAACTGTAAGCTTACCATCTGTAACAGTCTCTACCTTATCATCAGCCATTGCCGGAGCTGCCATGGAAACAGCCATAACTGCACCAATCATAAGTGCTGTAATTTTCTTTAAATTCATTTTGTTCTCCTCCTCGTTTTATCCAAGAATATTTATGCACAAAATTGCATAAATCCTATTCATTTTTCTTATTGTATCACACTATCTCAAAATTACAAGCACAACTTTTATTAATTAGTACACAAAAATTATGCAATATTTTAACATTCACTTGTTAAAACGCATAAATATACTGTTTTGGCATTGCTTTCAGGCGCAAAAACATTCTCAGATACATGTATTTCACTTGAATCTGTTTTTATATTTTTCTATAATAAAAGAATACTTTTATTTCAGATCATACTGAATCCATATTTTAGTGTATTATAAATTTTTATGCATTATACAGGAGGGCTGTTCTATGGGAATGAATCAGACACCCGCTTCTGAACGGGTACATGTCAGTTTTTTTGGAAAAAGAAATGCCGGTAAATCCAGCATCATCAACGCAGTGACCGGGCAGGATCTTGCAATCGTCTCTTCTGTTATGGGAACTACGACCGATCCTGTCTACAAAACAATGGAACTGCTTCCATTAGGACCGGTCATGGTCATTGATACTCCCGGTATTGATGATGAAGGTGAACTTGGTGCGCTCCGCGTCCACAAAAGTTATCAGGTACTGAATAAAACAGATATCGCAATTCTTGTTATCGACAGTACGGCTGGAAAAGGCGAAGAAGAACTTGAACTGATTCACCGTTTTCATAAAAAAGGCATCCCTTATCTGATCGTATATAATAAGATTGATCTGCTTTCTACCGAAAAGATCAAGGATCTTGCCATGTCCGTCCGTGCCGGAGAAGTTCTGGTCAGTGCTTCCGACGGCATGAACATCCAGGAACTGAAAGAAAAAATTGCCTCTCTGAAACCGGAAGACACGCACAAATACCCACTGATCCAGGATCTGATCGACCCCCTCGACCTGGTCATTCTCGTTGTCCCAATCGATAAAGCTGCCCCAAAAGGCCGTCTGATTCTGCCACAGCAGCAGACAATCCGCGATATTCTGGAACGTGGTGCTCTCTCTCTTGTTGTACGAGATACAGAATTAAAAAGTACCCTGGATCATTTTCTTGCACAAGGTGTCTGTCCGAAACTTGTCGTTACAGACAGTCAGGCATTTGCACGTGTTTCAAAAGCTGTGCCGGAAAACATCACCCTGACTTCTTTTTCGATTCTTTTTTCAAGATATAAAGGAGAACTGGAAACTCAGCTGAAAGGTATTGCTGCTCTTTCTTCTATTGAAGATGGTGACCGCATCCTGATTGCAGAAGGATGTACACACCATCGCCAGTGCGGAGATATTGGAACATGCAAGATGCCTGAATGGATTCGAAATTATACCGGAAAGAAGCCTGTTTTTGAATTCACTTCCGGAACAGAGTTTCCGGATGATGTCTCTTCCTATAAAATGGTGGTTCACTGTGGTGGCTGTATGTTAAACGAACGTGAAATGAAGTACCGTATCGCCTGCTGCCAGGATCAGGGTGTACCGATTACCAATTACGGAATCCTGATCGCACAGGTGACAGGTATTCTGAAACGAAGCCTCGGGCCTTTCCCGGAGATGCAGAAATTAATCTGAGACTGCCTTCATAACCAATTTAATTTCTTAATTTTAACGTTTCTGTGCTATACAGTCTCTGCATATTTATGTTATATTTGTAATTGAATTGTAATTTTTTACTCTGGTTTCACAAAACTATAACATTTTTTCGTTATACTAAAACCTCGAAATATAGAATCTGTTTTGGAATTTTCCAAATACGATTAAAAAGGGAAGTACTTTTATCAGGGAGAATATTTATTTAAATAAGGAGGATTTATTTTTATGAAATTTACCAAAATGCATGGAATCGGAAACGATTATGTATATGTAAACTGCTTTGAAGAAACTGTAAGTAATCCGTCTGCTGTCGCAAAATTTGTCAGCGACCGTCACTTCGGAATCGGATCTGACGGACTGATTCTGATCAAGCCATCCGATGTGGCAGACTGTGAAATGGATATGTACAATCTTGATGGTTCTCAGGGTGCCATGTGCGGAAACGGAATTCGCTGTGTGGCAAAATATGCCTATGATTACGGCATTGTAAATAAAACGAATATTTCTGTTGCTACTAAGAGCGGTATTAAATATCTGGACCTGACTCTGGGTGATGATGGAAAAGTTGCTCTTGTTAAGGTTAACATGGGCGCACCAATTCTGACTTCCAGACAGATTCCGGTGGTTTCCACAAAAGAGCAGGTAATCGATGAGCCACTGAATGTTGATGGAACTACTTACCACATCACTGCTGTTTCTATGGGAAATCCACATGCGATCGTATATATGGATGATCTGAAAGATCTGGATATCGAAAAGATTGGACCAAAATTCGAAAATCACATCGCTTTCCCGGACCGTATCAATACGGAATTTGTAAAAGTGATTGACCGCCACACCCTGCAGATGCGCGTATGGGAACGTGGTTCCGGCGAGACACTTGCCTGCGGTACCGGTGCATGTGCAGTTGCTGTTGCTTCAACCCTGAACGGACTGGTAGATGAAGACAAACCTGTTACTGTCAAACTGCTCGGTGGTGATCTGCAGATTCTCTGGAATCGTCAGGAAAATCTCGTTTACATGACCGGCCCTGCTACAACCGTATTTGATGGGGAAATCTTTTTATAAAAAAAGCAAGGGGACTTCGTAAGCCAGTCCCCTTGTTTTTTTATAAAACCATAACTTCTCTTGTCAAGAGAAATATTTCTCTTTAATGATCTCTACCGGCATTTCTTCTCCAGTCCACAGTTTAAAAGATGCAGCTCCCTGATACAGAAGCATGTACATACCGTTTCCGGTCTTGCAGCCAGCTTCTTTAGCTTCACGAAGAAGTCTTGTCTCCTGCGGATTATAAATTACATCAAATACAAACAGATCTTTGTGGAATATGCTTGTATCTGTGATGATCGTTCTGTCTACGTTCGGTGCCATACCAACAGAAGTACCATTTACAAGAATTGTACTCTTTGCGATAGATGCACGCAGAACTTCCGGATCAGAAAAATCATGAAGCGTTACTTTACACTCTGTGCGCTCATTTAATTTGGCAACGATTTCTTCTGCTCTTCCAAAGAAATTATCTCTTACATTAAATACATTGATCTCAGCTACGCCGTCCAGTGCAGCCTGTACCAGAATTGCAGTGGCAGCTCCACCGGCACCAAGAAGTGTCATCTTCTTTCCGATAATATCAACGCCGTCTTCTTTAACAGCTCTCATAAATCCAATACCATCTGTTGTGTATGCAGTCAGAACCCCATTGTCATTAACGATAGTATTACATGCTCCTGAAATCTCAGATGCAGGGGATACTTTATCTGCAAGCTTACACATAATGTTCTTGCCTGGCATGGTGATATTCCATCCTCTTGCTCCCATCGTACGAAGTCCCTGTACTGCCTCCGGCATTTTATCTTCCGGTACATCAAACGCAAGGTATGTATAATCCAGCCCCAGCTGATCGCATGCTTCATTGTGCATTTCCGGAGAAACACTGTGTGCGACCGGGCTTCCAAGTAAACATAATAATCCGGTGTGTCCTGTGATATGTTTCGACATAATCCATTTTCCTTTCCGCGTATCAAGATTTGGCGATTTCACTCTCGCCTGAATATAAAAAATATTATACACGATTTAAAGCGATAAAGCAAAGATTATTTTTTATGTTTTAGCAGGAGGTTTATCTACACTTACAATAATGTTTTCAGTATGCTCAAAACCCCGTCCTCTTCATAAGAAGGGCAGACTTTTTTGGCGGCTTTCTGTACTTCTTCCCTTGCATTTGCCACTGCATAGCTGACACCAGCACTTTTCAGCATCTCAATATCATTAATGTTATCCCCAAATGTACAGGTTTCTTCCGGAGTAATCCCCAGATATTCCTGTAAAAATGCAACGGCTGATTTTTTATCCGCACCGTGTGGTGTACAGTCCATCCATTCCTTTCCCGCACATGCCATGTTGACTTTATCTTTCCAGTAAGGCGTAAAAACCGGAGCGCATTTTTCTTCACAATGATCTGTATTGTAGATAGCAATCTTCATAATCTGTTCGCCCGCAAAGTTTTCTGCCAGATCCGGTACTTCTCTGATGTCATATCCATAGGAATCCCGGAGCCATCGGAACATCGGTGTATTCGCGTTTTCCGCATAACTTCTGTCCGGACTGGAAATAAAATAATCACATCCCGGCATTTCCTTTTTGGCCATACGGGCCATGTTTTTCCATATCTCATCTGACAATGTATGCACCTTCAGGATTTTATCAGATGTACGGATCAGGGTCCCTCCATCTGAAATATAAGAAATGATATCTTTTACCGGAGCAAACAACTGCTTTTCACTGCTGTACTGCCTGCCGGAGCATGCTACAAAATGTATGCCCTTTTCCGTCAGTTTCTTTATTACATCCATATACTCCGGATTAATATCCAAAGTTCCATCTTTTACAAGTGTTCCATCAATATCTGATACGATAAGCTTTATCATAAGAATTCCCCTCTTCTTTTCTTCATTACTCAAAAACTATTGCAATATGCTAAAATCCGGGCTATATATATAATCTTCCGGAATTGTTCTCTTTTTTAACAGACCCGCCAGGTAAATCGGACAGTAAAAAATCTGATCTTTCATTTCAATGTTTTCATTACATAATACGATTGCCTGTTTGATCTCGTATGACTTATTCTGCATGACATTATTTAAAGCCGGATGTCTCATATAGTTTTTTCCGGATTTCACTTCTATCGGAAGCGGATATCCTTCATATTCTATCACAAAATCAAGCTCTCCCTGTTTTTTACTGTTAAAATAGTAAAGTTCAAAACCATGAGCGTAAAGTTCCTGTGCCACTGCATTTTCATAAATGGAGCCAAAATTGATATCCACTTCTTTATTCAGTATTCTGATCTGCAGACCATCGGCATACATTGCAGCCAGCAAACCTACATCTGATAAAAATAACTTGAACAGGTTTGTCGATTTTGACAGAAGCAACGGAATTTCCGGTTCCTGAACACAATAGGTTGGCAGTGCAACTCCAGCCTCCTTCAACCATATAAAACTATTTTCGTATCTTGAAAACTTAAAATTTTCATTCAGATTTTTCAAAATAAATCGTTTATTTTTGCTGTTCAATTCGCTCGGAATCAGCTGAAAGATTTCTTCAAGATATAATTTGTGCTCCGGATCATATCGCGATATATCTTTCTTGTAAAGCTGAATGATTCCCTTCTGCACCTGCATGACTTCATTCAGATTGTTTGTATCTAAGTATCTCTGTACAGCAGCCGGCATTCCCCCCACAATCAGATACAATCGAAATAATTCCATCATTTTCTCATGAATCAATGGATCTATCGGCGTTCTTTCTTCAAAACATTTCTGCAGATTGTCCATTACTCTCTGTGAAACGCGATTTGCTCTGCAAAATTCAAAAAAATTCATCGGAAACATTTCATAAATGGACATATATCCTACTGGAATGGAACGAATATCCTTCAATTCTACTCCCAGAAGTGAACCACTTAAAATATATCGAAAGCTCCCTTCTTCCACAAGAAATTTAATCGCAGTAACAATTTCTTTGCATTCCTGCACCTCATCAAAAAATATCAAGGTCTTTCCTTTTTCCATTGGAACATCTGTTAACGCCGATATACGAAGCAAAATGTCTCTGCTGTCTGAAGCATTTTCAAAAAGTGTAACCGCTGATGGCATTTCAAGAAAGTTAATTTCTATGACATATGGGAAATTTTCTTTTGCAAATTCTCTGATACAGTATGTTTTGCCAACCTGTCTTGCCCCTGTTATCATTAACGCGGACTTTTTTTCTGTCTGAAAAAAATCCTTAATTTTTTCTTCAATTTCCCTGTATAACATTGCTCTCACTCCCTTTTATTCAGGCTATTCTGCGCTTCCGCTACATATAGTATGCCACATTTCCAATTATATAACAATATTTTTGTCCGTTTTTCCAATATTTTTTTGCTTATTTTGTCCGTTTTTTCTCATTATTTTTAACGTTTTTGTCCGTTTTTTCCATAATGGTAAAGAAAAAGACTGTACACCGTCGCGCAATGCGTCAGTGCACAGTCCTTTATAAGCTTATTCAGAATCGGTCTTTACTGATCAGATTCCAAGTTTTTCTTTCATGTAGTCTACCGGAGTATCTTTTCCAGTGTAAAGTTTTATTGCAATCAGAGCCTGGAACAGCATCATGCTCATACCATTGTAAACTCTTTCACATCCTGCTTCTTTGGCCTGTTTCATCATAACTGTTTCGCGTGGTGCATAAACTGTATCTGTTACGATCAGGTCTTTCTTGAAGAAAGAAGGATCCGGGATATTGGAAAGGTCTTCGAGTGGATGCATTCCTACACCTGTTGCATCACAGAACAGGTCTGCTGCATGCATTTTTTCTTTGAGGAGATCATGATCTGCAAGATCGTTCATTGTAGCTTTGCAGTTTGTGTTCTTGTTGATCAGGTCAACGATTTCTTCTCCACGGCTATAGAATTTATCTTTGATGTTGAAGATTTCAATCTCAGCGATTCCGTCAAGAGCTCCGCGTACTGCGATTGCTGTTGCAGCTCCACCGGTTCCGATCAGGACCATCTTCATTCCTTTAAAATCAATGCCTTCTTCTTTGAGTCCCTGCCAGTATCCCATACCGTCAGTGTTGTAGCCTTTGAGTTTTCCTGTAACCTGTCCGTTTTCATCACGCATGTTTACAACTGTGTTGATGGCACCGCATAATTTGGCAGCTTCATCAACTTCGTCCAGATATTTGTGAACAACTGTTTTGTTCGGCATGGAGATGTTGGAACCAAGCATTTTAAGCGCACGGATACTCTGAACAGCATCTTTCAGAGAATCATTATCTACTTCAAATGCAAGCTGGATAACATCATCGCCGTTTTTGTCATATGCGAGGTTGTGAGTTGTTGGTGACTGTGTATGACGGATCGGGTAAGCCATTAATCCTACTAATTCTGTATGTCCTGTTACGTTTGGCATGATATTTTCCTCTTTTCTTTTTATATGGATTTATTTCATAAATCGCAGCTTTCTCATGTTTGAGCGGCTTTCAAATTCAAATGCTTCCCCATGCAAGCAAGCATGGTTCAGCATTTGTACTTTTAAAGCCTTGATTATTCAAGTGGTTCCAGATGCAGGTATCCCTGTGACTCCAACACGTTCAGGATCGCACGACCTTCCATGGTACCTTCCATAATACGGCGGGCACGTACAGAATCACCAATTGTATATACATAAGTTTCTGTATCTTTAAATGCCTCTTCAAGTCCCGGAAGTACCGGATTGTTAGAACGCATTCCAAGGCAGTTGAAGCCAAGATCGAATTCCATATCCTTGATCTGACCATCCGGAAGTTTTACTGTGAATGCATTTTCTTTTACTTCCTGAAGTGCTGTGTTTACATATTCCTTAACACCATACTTATCGTGTGTCTCACGCATGGAACATTTGGTGATCGGATCTGCAAGCATACCGATCTGAGGAAGCATATCAATGATCGTACACTCTGCTCCGCGAGGCGCGAAGTATTCAATCACATCAAGTCCTACAGAACCTCCGCCGACTACGACGACTTTTTTGCCCTGACAGGCTTCATCCGGGTATTTTCCTGCATTCAGGTTATTGATCATATCAAAGATCGTAGCCACATTTCCGGCCTCAATGTTCTCTTTCAGCCCTTTAATCGGTGGAACAAGCGGCACGGAACCTGTTGCATTTACAACGATATCCGGTTTGAACTGTTTTACTTTCTCAACAGTTGCCTCTGTGTTCAGGAAAACATAAAGATTTTTCAGTCTTGCAGCACGTGCTTCCAGATATTTCGGGAAATCTTTCATACGAGTCTTGCTCGGAAGATCCGAAATAAATGTGGAGAGACCTCCAAGGTGATCTTTCTTTTCCAGTACAAATACATTACAGCCAACTTCAGCTGCTGTACATGCAGCTTCCAGACCTGCAGTACCACCTCCTACAACTACGACGTTGCAGTTTCTGTTGACTTTAAGTGCTTTATAAATATCACCTTCCGGTACAGCCGGGTTGACGGTACAACGGATCGGACGGTTTACGCCGATACGGTTTCCTGCACATCCAACATTACATGAAATACATTTACGAAGAATATCTTCTTCTCCGTTCTCGACTTTCTTAACCCAATTCGGCTCTGCGATCAGACCACGTCCCATTCCGACGATGTCCACATCCCCACTTTCGAGAACTTTCTCAACGATCTTCGGATCACGATAGTTACCGGCATTGATGACCGGTTTCTTAAATTTGTCTTTTACGGCTCTTGCCATATAGGATCTCCAGCCATCCGGAAGGAAGTTAGAGTCGATCTGGTACTGAAGAGACGGATTCAGACCACAGGAAACATCATACATATCTACGAACTCATCCAGATATTCCAGATATTCCAGTGTATCTTCCAGAGTGTTTCCACCCGGTACTCTTTCTTCAGCAGAAATACGAACGATGATCGGGAACCATGGTCCTACATTTTTACGAACCTCTTCGAGTACCATACGTGGAAAACGAAGACGGTTTTCTACAGAACCCCCGAACTCGTCTGTTCTCTTATTATAATAAGGAGAGATAAACTGGCTCATCAGATAAGAATGTCCGCAGTGGATCTCGATTGCATCAAACCCAATTGCCTGGACACGCTTTGCAGCCTCTCCGTATTTTTTTACAGTTGTAAGGATTTCTTCTTTTGTCATCGGTCGCGGAACTTCTCCGCCTGCCTTTGTAGGGATATTGGAAGAAGAAACAGTTTCCATTCCGGTTCTTGCGGAAGAAGCAGATGCTCCGGCATGGTTTACCTGAATTGCTACAGTCGCACCATTTTTATGAAGGTTTTCTACGAGCTGATAATAACGTGGCATAAAACTGTCATGGTCGATACGGATCTGACTTGTACCATTAGAGCCTGCCGGATACTCGATGTTGGCATTCTCCAGAATGATAAGACCTGTGCCACCTTTTGCACGAAGTGAGTAGTAATTCATATGACGGTTACTCATCTCACCGCTTGTTTCACCGTAGTTGGTTCCCATCGGAGTCATTGCAATACGGTTTTTAATAGTCGTTCTTTTAATCGTAATTGGTTCAAAAATCTTTGGGTAATCACTCTTCATGAAATAATCTCCTATTCATTCATAAATAATAAAATATGATATTCACATGAGTGGCAATCCTTTGTTTGTGACACAATTATCATAACTCTTTGTATTAAAAATTAACAATATCTTTCAGATAAACTTTTGATACGTTTTCGGTATCATTCGCATCTTCTGCCTGCTGCTCCTTCATATAATTGATAAAACGCTCTACAGCCGGCAGACGATAACGGTCTTTCATCCAGAACATAAACACCTGACGATAGATCTGCAAACCCTTTAATTTGTGGATATTGATACCATCTGCATCCAAAAGAATATCTGTCTGTGGCATCAGGGCAATTCCGAAGTTCTCTCTTACCAAAGACACGATAGAATATTCATCCGGACATTCTACGATCGTATTTGGTTCGATCTGGTATTTTCTGTATAAATATTTTGCATACGTTCCCATCCAGGATTCTTTCTCATAACCAATCACGGGATAATGATTCATCTCTGAAAGTGGCACTTCCCGGATTCCGGCAAGCGGATGCTTCTTTGGTGTAATGATCACCAGCTCCTGTGCACTGAGTGGAAAAAATTCCATATCCTCTTTTTTCAGATAACCCCCAAATCCGATATCCAGTTCTCCAGTACGCACTTTCGCAGCGATTGCCGGTGTATGATTCTGCCAGAAATTAAAAACTACGTTTTTATTTTCTTCTTTATCCAGAAATTCTCTTACCTTATGTGGAATATAATGGCCCGCAAGCGGAAAAATATAACCAATATCAATTTTGCCGCCATCCGCAGAAAGCTCCTGCATTTTACCCACTGCCACATCGCAGTCTGCTGCGATCCGGTCTGCATGCTCCAGAAAAAGCTGTCCTGCCTTGGTCAGTGTCACTCCCCTGCCTTTTTTTTCAAATAAAGCTACCCCAAGTTCGCTTTCCAGTACTGCCATCGAGCGGCTCAGAGACGGTTGTGATATATAAAGTTCCTCTGCTGCCTGGTGATAATTTTCCAGTCTTGCCACTTTCTGAAAATACAGAATCTGATTTAGTGTCATTACCTTCTCCTCCTGTATAATATACCTCTTATTCTGCAGTATTACCCGTTACTGTTTGTACCATCTACAGCAACCTGATCTTTCCTATTTTCCTTCCTTATATAAATAGCTAAAATTTATCAGTTATTATACCATATTAATGCATTCAATGCATTAGTTTTCCACTTTAAAAGCATTAGACTACATGCATTGTTCCTGTTACAATACAATCAAATGTTATTTTTTTAACACAATGTAACCCGGCATTTCTGATGTTTGTGACAGAACAAAAAGAAAACCGAAGAAAACTACTGTTCACTCCGTTCAAAGTTACCCGTGAACAGTAACAGCACAATTACTTTAGGAAAAGGAGAATAACATGAACAAAAAATACCTGCCAAGTGCATTGATTTTGTACTTAAACTACTTCATCCACGGTGTTGGATGCTCTATTCTGGGACAGGCTGTTATCAAAGACGCTCTCGCTACCGCATGGGGCGTAGAAGCAATGGCAATCACAGCAATCTCTGCTGCTCTTGGACTTGGACGACTGATTGCCCTTCCATTTGCCGGTCCTCTTTCAGACAAACTTGGACGTCGCATTTCCACAGCGATCGGCAGTGCTTCTTATGCAATCTACCTGATTGGTCTTGCTCTTGCATTTAATGCAGGCACAAGCGGCGGTTACACAATTGCTTATGTATGTGCGATCATCGGCGGTATCGCAAACTCATTCCTTGACACTGGTATCTATCCGGCAGTTGCCGAGATCATCTACAAAGCTCCTGGCGTTGCAACCATGGGAATTAAATTCTTCATCGCGATCGCCCAGATGCTGCTTCCATTCGTACTCGGTGCAACCGTAGCTACAACAGCTGCAGGACTTACTTCCTACAACCATCTGTTCTTCGGATGTGGAATCATCTACCTCGTACTCTTCGTACTGGTATTCCTGTTCCCACTTCCAGATGCAGACCAGAAAGCAGCTGGTAAGAAAGAAGGACTTATCGACAGCCTGAAACACACACACTTCTCCTTCGAATCTATCGCAATGATCCTGATCGGATTCACATGTACAGGTACTTTCCAGCTGTGGCTGAACTGTGCACAGAACTTTGCAAAAGAAAATGTAGGCTGGACTGATCCGTCTATCATGCAGACTTATTATTCAGCAGGAACACTGATCGCACTTGTTGTGACAGCACTCCTCACAAGAAAGATCAAAGATGTTCGTTTCATCGTTATTTATCCGGTTATCTGTCTGGCAACACTGATCGTTGTTCTGACAGGCCAGAACCAGACACTGATGATCGCCGGTGCATTCATCATCGGTTGGGCAGGTGCAGGTGGACTGCTCCAGATTGCTACCTCTGTATGCAACATGCTCTTCCCTAAGATCAAAGGTACGGTAACTGCTCTGGTTATGATCGCATCCTCTCTGTGTAACTACACGATCCTGACAGCAGCATCCAAAATGCAGCCATCTCAGGTTATGATCATGAACATCGTACTTACAGCAGTTGGGGTTGTACTTGGTCTGTTTGTAAACATCCGTTACAAAAAAATGGTTGAACTCGCAAAAGCTGAGAACTAAAATGAGAACCAGGGGCGAAAAATCCAATAGCTGTTCATGCTTGCACGATAAGGCATCTGGACTTGGAACCCGTCGTAATCATTATATAATAGAAAGGAAACTCATCATGAATACAGTTAAAATCCGTGATATCGAAATCGGTGCAGGTGCACCGAAAATCATCGTTCCGATCGTTGGTATTACAAAAGAAGATATCATTGAAGAAGCAAAAACTTTTGATTCTATCCCGGTTGATGTTGTTGAGTGGCGTGTAGACTGGTTTGAAGGTGTTTTTGATTTTGCAAAGGTTGAAGATGTATTGAAAGACCTTCGTACAGTTCTTGGTAACATCCCACTTCTCATGACTTTCCGTACTTCCAAAGAAGGTGGAGAAAAAGCAATCGAGCCGGATGCTTATGCAGAACTCAACATCAAAGCAGCTCAGACCGGATATGTAGATCTCATTGACGTTGAGATTTTCACAGGCGATGATATTGTTAAGAAAATCATCGACGGAGCTCATGCCGCAGGTGTTAAGGTTATTGCTTCCAACCATGACTTCTTCAAGACTCCTGCAAAGGCCGATATCATCTATCGTCTCCGCAAGATGCAGGATATGAATGCAGATATTCCAAAGATTGCCGTTATGCCACAGAACAAAAAGGATGTTCTGACTCTTCTGGCTGCAACAGAGGAAATGACAACAAATTATGCTGACAGGCCGATCATCACCATGTCTATGGCAGGTACCGGCGTCATCAGCCGTCTCTGCGGTGAAGTATTTGGTTCTTCCATGACATTCGGTGCCGCTAAGAAAGCATCTGCACCGGGACAGATGGGAGTAAATGATCTGAATACAGTCCTTGGACTTCTTCACAATGCAATGTAACATATAATATATTTACTTCTTGAAAACACCGGTATTTTTATTTAAAATAGAAATATCGGTGTTTTTATAACTGCAAAGCGTTGAACTGTTACAGTCACATTACCATCTATACTTATTTTAAGGGAGGTCCTTCATGAAAAAAATACTTCACTGGCTGGACGAGAATCTCGAAGAATTTATCCTGGTCATCTTCCTGATTGCCATGACACTGATCATGGGGATTCAGATATTCTGCAGATATGTTCTTGGAATGTCCCTGTCCTGGTCCGAAGAACTTACCAGATATCTCTTCATCTGGTGTGGATTCTTGAGTGTAAGCTACTGCAGCAAAAAATGCCTTTCTATTAAGATCGAGCAATTTGTCGCAATTTTTCCACGCCGCGGAAAAGCAATCTTCAAAGTAGTGAATCACACCTTCGAGCTGATCTTTTTTATTTACATGATTCCGTTTGCTTATTCTTATATGATGTCTTCTGTTCACAGCGGACAGCTTTCACCGGCATGTGGCATTCCGATGTACTATGTACAGGCCGCACCTCTGGTTTCTTTTGTACTGGTCGCATTCCGTGTCCTGCAGCGCTGGATCATTGAGTTCCGTGTTGCAAGAGGTGAAAATGTATTTGACCCGGCACATCCGGAACGCAATACCCCAGAATCCTTTATCCAAGCAAATGCAGAATCCCACAACGAACTTGCTCTGGAATCAGGAATCGATAACCGCATCAACACGATCAAAAATTCAAATGAGGAGGAACACTAAATGCCAGTTGTAGTTTTATTTATTATCTTTGTTGTCTTACTGGTCATCGCAGTTCCGGTATCCATCACCCTTGGAATCACATCTGTTCTTCCGTCTGTGTTTGATCCGTCCTTTACTGTTGGTGCCAAATATCTGATTCGTGCCATGTTTGGCGGTCTGGACTCCTTCCCGCTCCTGGCAGTTCCAATGTTTGTCCTTTCCGGTATCATCATGGCCAAGGGCGGTATTTCCAAAAAGCTGTTTGATGTTTTTGCCTATTTTCTTGGCAAATTCACTGCTGGTATGCCATGTGCCGTAATCGTCACCTGCCTTTTTTACGGTGCGATCTCCGGTTCTGCTCCGGCAACGGTTGCCGCAGTTGGAAGTATGACGATTCCAATCCTGTCCCATCTTGGTTATGATCTGACATTTTCTACCGCAATCGTTGCAGTGGCTGGGGGACTCGGTGTTATCATTCCGCCTAGTATTCCATTCATCATGTACGGCATGGCATCGGGTGCATCTGTCAGTGATCTGTTTCTTGCCGGAATTATCCCAGGACTCATGATCGGAGCCCTGCTCATGCTCTATGCGATCTATCACTGCAAACGCTACGGTGAAGACAAAGAAAAAATCCATGCAGAGGTACAGATGCTTCATGACAAAGGGCTTCTGAAAGTGCTCAAAGAAAGCTTCTTTGCACTGTTAAGCCCGGTCATCATTCTCGGATGTATCTACACAGGTGTTGCTTCTCCGACAGAAGCTGCTGTTATCTCCGTATTTTATGCCCTGATCATCAGTCTGTTCGTATACAAGAGCATTAAGCTCCGTGATATCTGGCCGATCCTTGTAGAAGCGATCCGTACTTTTACACCAATCCTGTTCATCCTGGCAGCCTCTACTGCCTTCTCCAGAGTACTGACTCTGATGCAGGTACCGCAGACCGTCAGCGAATTTATCCTGAACAATTTCCACAGTCCGATTGCAATCCTGCTGATCATTAATCTCTTCCTGCTGATCGTAGGAATGGTCATGGATACCACACCGGCAATCCTGATTCTGACACCGATCCTGCTTCCGATCGTGCAGGCTATCGGTATGAATCCAATCCAATTTGGTGTAATCATGGTTGTCAACCTTGCCATCGGATTTGTAACTCCACCAATCGGAGTCAATCTGTTCGTTGCAAGTTCACTGACAGATGTGCCGGTTATGCAGATTGCAAAAAAAGCCCTGCCAATGATCGCATTTTTCCTGGCAGCGCTACTCCTGATCACTTTCATACCGGCAATCTCTATCGGAATCTTATAGGAGGAAAGACATGAAAAAATTTACTACATGCAATACATCCGATAAGAAAAAGCGTCACATCCTCCGTATGCTCCCGGTGCTGACTGTGGCTGGTGCTTTGAGCATTGCCCTTACAGGATGTGGTACTTCTTCTGAAGATGAAGTACAGCGCTATTCCTGGCCACTGGCAACCGCCAGCCCGGAAGACACTGTTACACAGATCTTTGCAGAAAAGTTTGCCGAGGAAGTCGCAGATTTAAGCGATGGCAAAATGAAGATCCAGGTATACGCGAACTCCACACTCGGTGGTGACCGCGACCTGCTTGAAACCTGCTCAGATGGAGATATCCCGTTTGTCGTGCAGAATACTGCACCTCAGGTTTCTTTCATGAGTGACCTGGCAGTCTTTGATCTTCCATGTGTTTTTGATTCTCTTGACGACTGTCGTAAGAAGATCGATGACCCGGAATTCTACAGCCTGATCAGTGATGTTTACACCGACGGCGGCTATCATCTTCTCGGTATGGCAGACCAGGGTTTCCGTGTCATGAGCACAAACAAACCAGTCAATAGCTTCGCAGATTTCAAAGGTCAGAAGATCCGTACTATGGAAAACAGTTATCATCTGGCATTCTGGAAGGCACTCGGTGCAAACCCGACTCCAATGAGTTTCAGTGAGGTTTATATCGGTCTTCAACAGCATACGATCGATGCGCAGGAAAATCCATATGAAGTTATCGTTTCCAACAACTTATATGAACAGCAGGATTATGTGGTCGAGACCAATCATCTTCCGCATCTGATCTCTCTGATCGTCAACGATGATTTCTTCAAAGATCTCCCGGAAGATGAACAGGAGATCATGACAGAAGCCGCACAACTTGCAACAGAATACGCAAGAGAACAGTCCGATGCACGTATTGCAGATAAAATTGCAACCATCGAAGAAAGCGGTACACAGATCATTACCCTGTCCGATGAGACACGTAAAGAGATCCGCGAGGCATCCAAAGGCGTGTATGATTCGATTAAGAAAGTGATCAAGCCGGAGATTTATGAAACATATATGGATAAAGAATAATACCAGCGATGAGATGTAAAATTACGTATCCTATCTGTTTTATACAGGCTGTTGAAAAAATCCGGATATACTAAGAAAAGAAAATCCTACAAAAAACGCCCCACAAAATGACAAACTCGCTGTCGCTCAAACAGTGTCATTTTGTGGGACAAAGTAGTATTTTATTTCCTAAGTATATCTACGAATCTTTTCAAGGCCTGTACAACCCAGACAGGATACGTTTTTTATCCCTCATTCGTGGTAGTTATTCTTATGGGGAACCGGACAGCGGCTGCGCCGTTAGCTACGCGATGCAACGACGCGCAACGCAGGCACGCTCCTCCCGTCTGATGATTCGTATGGCAGATATAAAAACATATCCCTTCGTATTTATCAGATCTTATGTTTTCTATCTGAAAATGCTTCAAAATAAAAAGCGTCTCCTATCTGATCTTCAGGACTTGAAAAGATCTGTTTAAAGTACTTAGAGAATAAAAGATTACTTTGCTCCCAAAAATGGCACTGTCTGAGCGACAGCGAGTTTGACATTTTTCGAAGTGGTTTTTGTAGAATTATCTTCTCTTAGTACTTCCAGATCTTTGAACTAGCCTGTAAGAACAGCTATGAGACGTAATTAGTTTATATTTTATACTGTGACTTTCTCATTATTTCACATTAAGGTATACATCCTCCCGTGTATGGAACCCTCCATCTATGACCACTTCATCCATATTCTCTTTCGTCACAGCCACCGGCGTGATCTTATAATACGGAATCTCATATTCTCCATCATTGGTCGTCTCGGTAACAGGGTATTCACAGTCAGCTGACCCGATATCCTCCCCATTTCCAAGCATCACTGCCAGTGTCGCCGCCGTAGATGCCTCCTGCTCGATCGGCTTATACACCGTCATGGTCTGGGTTCCTTCTACAATACGCTGGCATGCAGCCAGTTCTGCATCCTGTGCGACAACAGCGACCTGTCCGGCAAGGCGGTTTTCGGACAAAACTTTAACTACCTGACTTGCCAGATCGTCATTACCACACATAACACCAACAATATCATCCGTCACTTCCAGCCCCTTGTTTACATGAGTTTCCGCTATTTCTGCAAGCCAGTTATCACAATAACCGGAATAAACGATATTAAGCTTACTATCCACCAGTGCATCTTTAAATCCCTTCTCAACTTCCTCAACATTTTTATCTGTCGGTGATCCATAAATCGCAAAGATATTTCCGCCATCCGGGCAAGCTTTTTTCAGGGCTTCACCCATCAGTGTTCCAACCATCTCATTGTCGATCGTAATATACAGATCCGCATTTACATTGGGAATGATACGGTCATAGCAGATTACACAGATTCCTTTGCTTTTTGCTTCTTTTACCACATCATATAATGCATCGCCATCAATTGGTATAATAATGATCACGTCCATTTTTTTCTGGATGAAGTACTCAATCTGAGAAATCTGTTCCTCCACTTCTCCTCCGGCCACCTGCACATTTACTTCTGCCCCAAGACTCTGCGCTGTAGACACAAACATATCACGGTCACGCAGCCATCGTTCAATTACAAAAGAATCAAAGCTAAGTCCAATCTGCAGTTTATCCTCTTCTGTTGTATGTGCTGTTTCCGTCTCCACACTCTGCTTTCCACATCCTGTAAGCATCAGTGCAAGCACTATCCCGATTATAAGAAAAATGCCTGTTTTCTTTTTCATTTTCCATACCTCGTTTTATATTCACTTGGTGTCATATCTGTCTGTTTCTTAAAAATCCTGCTGAAATAATTCGGATCTGTATAACCACTCCGGATCCCGGCTTCTTTAATACTGATATCCGGCTGAGCCAAAAATTCCTTAGCTTTTTCTATCCGCACCTTCGTCACATATTCAATAAAGTTTTCTCCGGTCTCTTCTTTAAAGATCTTGCTGAAGTAATAAGGGCTGATATTTACAATGCCAGATACATCATCCAATGAGATGTCTTTATTATAATTCTCCTGGATATACAGCATCGCTTTCTTTGCAGCAGAATTGGACTGGTCTTCCTTCTGATCCCGGATTGCGCGGCAGGCATTCACCATCTTGTCCAGAAACCATTTTCGCAGTTCTTCATACCCTGTACATGCCATGGCTGCATCAAGATAATCGCGTCGATAGCTAAATCCATAATTGATCGCGCCTGCTTCAAATGCTTTTTTCTCACCCCAGATAATATATTCCAGGGTCTTCAGCCGGATGTTATTCATGTCGTCTGCATAATGTGCCACCATCCAGTCAAAAAACACATTTATCTCCTGGATACATTCTTTTTCTTTTCCCTCTTCCAGATAACGGAAAATATTTTTTTCCATCTCTACCGGAAATTCCTCATCATACACACCATTCTGGGAAAGATCTTCGATATGTATCACACGGCTCTTGCTTCCATTCAATGCACGCAGTGCCTCACGATAAGAGCGCTCCATCTCCTGCATTTCCCGTACTCTTCCGATTCCGACACGAAATTTCGCTTCGATACGATCTTCTAATCGGGTAATCAGGCTTCGTGCCTGTTCAACCAGATCGATTCTTTCTTCATATGGATTCTCAGACAGTGCACACGGAACCACGATTGGAATACGATTGGACATGATCGATCCCACTGCACAGGAAAAAGAAGATTTTACGATATCTCTCAATTCCGCATAAAAGTCCTGTGCCTTAACATTCATTCCAACCGGGCTTACCAGCCTTCCATTCTCATAAGACTGTCCAAACTGAATGATCATAACATAGCCCTGTTTTTCCTCAATATCCAGAAGCTGTTGGTAATAGTCTGCCACCTGCATCTCCTGTTGGAAAAGAAGGCTTCCAACAAAACTGTTTTCTACGACCGGAATGACTGTTTCCAGTTTTTCCTGTATTCTCAGAAGGTTACTTCGCTGATTTCTTTTTGTATCAACTTTTGCTGTGGCCTCTTCCACTGCTACAATGATCTTGGCCTTTGAGATTGGCTTTGTCAGATATCGCTCGACTCCCAGATCAATTGCTTCTTTTTCATAATCGAATTTGTCATAGGCCGATACAACATAAAACAGAGCTGTTGTATTAAATTTTCTTATTTCTCGCATAGCCTGTATTCCATTAATACCAGGCATATGAATATCCATAAATACGATATCCGGATGAAAAGTCTCCGCGATCTCTGTTACGGCTCTTCCTGTTTTGGCAGTTTCTACGATACATGAATCCCCAAATGTACTGGATATAACATTCTTAAAGGCTTCCAGCATGATTCCTTCATCATCTGCAACTAAAATTCGATACATTCTTCTGTCTCCCCTTTGTTATGCAATATTTCCACATTATTCTCATTCCAGTTCATCTTTATACACAGGAAGGATGATATGAACTCTGGTCCCTTTCCCTGGTCCGTCACTTTCAATCGTAAACAGATTTTCTTCTTTATAATACAGCTGTAGTCTGTCAATTACATTCCGAACAGCAATTCCCGTGGAAAAACGGTCTTCTTCATTCTGATCTGCGCGTCCGGCCATAACCCTGGCTATCATTTCTTCTGTCATTCCCGCACCATTGTCGCTTACTGTAACATCCAACATCTCACCATTTCGGTGAATTTCCATACGGATCCATCCCGTTTCCATACAGTCATGAATTCCATGCTGCACTGCATTTTCAACCAGTGGCTGCAGAATCATACTCGGAATACGAATATTATCAATACCTTCATCCACTTCCTTAATATAGGTGATATCTCCGGCAAAACGGACATTCAGGATATAAATGTAGTTATCTACCGCCCCAATCTCCTCCCAGAGCATGGCGTCTTCTTCCATCTTACGTACATTATAACGGAAAAAATCTGCCATCTTTTCAAGAAAAATTCCTGTATTATCCGCATCCCCCATCATGGCAAGCTGTGCACCTGCATTCAGACTGTTAAACAAAAAATGCGGATTGATCTGCGCCTGAAGGTATTTCAGCTGAGCCTCCTTCAGATGGGTTTCCATAAGAAGCTCCCGTTCCTTCATCTGTGCCTGACGTTCCATGCTTTCCTTAAGCTGCTCAATATTCTGCCGGATACTTTCCAGCATCTGGTTAAAACTTCGTGTTACAACACCAACCTCATCTTCAACAACTACCGGAAGCTGAGGTACATTTAAGTTACCCTTTGCAACTTCATGCGCTGTATTGGACAATGCTGTAAGTGGACGGATCATATTACGGACAAGAAGCGTTGTGACTGCAAGACCAAGTGCATATACAACCAGCATAACGAAAATACAGAGTTTATAGAGTACATTCATTGCTAAGAGCAGCAGCTGGTAATTTGCCGAGTTCGTTTTAAATCGTAAATTATTCAGCTTATAAATATAGACATTGATATATTCATAAAGCTCATTTTCATCTTCGTAGGAAGTTTTGTATTTTTCTACATTTCTTCCTCGTTTTGCCTGAACCGTCTCATTTGTCTGTTCCAGATAACTTTCTGACATTCTCCGGATATTTTTTTCCAGCATTTTCACTTCATTATCCAGATTTCGGTCATTCAGTTCTTCGATCAGATTCTTGTAATTCTGTTCATAACGATAATAATTTTCCAGAGCCTGTGTGCTCTTGGTATTTAAATATTCATAAACCGTACTCTCTACCTGCTCCAGCGATTCCGAGAGTTCATTCACAGCCGTATTACTGGAAAAGACTGCATCAATTCTTGTAACCGCTGTATGAATCTGCTTAAAGATAAACACATTGATTCCCAGCGCAAACACAAGAACCAGAAGCATAACTCCGCTCAGTCGGGTCTGTATAGAGTTTTTTACGGAAGATATCTCTTTTCCCTGTCTCATTTCTCATCCTCCGTCCTGTAATCCTTTGTATTCTCCTTTGTGATCACATGCTGGTTTACACTATAATAGTTATTACTATGTCCAAGTGACAGATACTCATCCAGTGCATTGACGCTGTATCGGCCAATCTCGTCCATATCCAGAGCAATCGCAGAAGAAATGATTTCCTTATCGATGGCATCCAGAATCACATCTGAATAGTAGAATCCGATCACTTTGACATTACCTACCTGGTTATAATCGATCAGTGCCTGATAAACACACTCTGTCACAACTTCGTCCATACATACCAGAACGTCAGGTAGATTTTCATCATTTACAAACATGTCACGTACAAATTCTTCTGTATCAAAATCTGCACTGCTGTCTACACAGTATTCCGTCAGGTCTACAGACTGGCCTGTTTTTTTCTGTGCCTCCAGTTCCTTTTTGACCTGCGAATAGACAAGATTCGTCTCCTGTGTCTTGGAACTGGATGTAGAAAGAAACATGACACTGGTAGTTCCCTGCGCTTTCAGCATGCCGCTAATCTGCTCTGTGTAAGCACTTCCCGTCTGATAACTGTTTAAGCCGACAAAACTGATCCTGCCTGTTGCAGTATCATCCGTCATAACCGTTACTACAGGGATTTTTTCCTTCAATGCTTCATTGATCAGATGCTGCTCTTCTTTACTTCCATCCGCTTCCAGAATGATTCCATCCACCTGGGAAGCAATTCCGATTTTCAGACAGTCTGCCTGAGAATAGCCGTTCATCTGTTCAGGAGAAAGAAGTTCTACATACGCATCTTTCTCTTCTGCTTCCTTGGATGCACTCTCATAAACCGATTGCCACATACCAGTATCTTTATCATTGGAGATCATCAGATAATGTCTCTGATAGCTTGCCGCATGCTCTCCTTCTCCAAGCTCTACTCTGTCCAGACTTTTCTGAAAATAAATCCAGATACCGGAAAGAAAAAAGATGCAGCCTGCCAGGATGCAAAAAACTGTCAGTGTAAATTTCTTCATAGCTTTCATTCTTTCTGTTTATTTTTATCAGATATCAGTGTAACATATTCCACTCCATAGTGCAAAAGTGTTGTTGTCCATTTCATATCCAGTTATAAAAAGGGCCATTGCGTTACACGCAATGACCCTCATCATTCATTTTATTGATTTGTTATCTGCTTCTATCATCCATTCTTTCTGTTGGATAATACATCGAATACTACTGCGATCAGAAGTACGGCACCTTTTACTACATACTGCCAGGAATCACCGATACCCATGATTGACATACCCATGTTGATAACACCAAGGAGAAGTGCACCGATTACAACACCACCTACAGTACCGCTGCCGCCGTATGCGGAAGCACCACCGATGAAACAGGAGCCGATCGCATCCATCTCGAAGGAAGTACCTGTGCTACCATTTACAGAACCTACACGTGCTGCACAGAGAAGACCTGCAAGACCTGCAAGAAGTCCCATGTTTACATATGCAATGAAGTAAACTTTGTTTGTATCAATACCGGAAAGCTGTGTAGCTTTCTCATTACCACCAATTGCGTAGAAGTAACGTCCAAATGCTGTTTTGGATGTAATAAAGTTGTAGATCAGGCAGATTGCAACTACCCAGATGAACATTACGGAGATACCTTTGTACTGGAACAGTTTATAGCAGTACCAGAGGATAACTGCTGCGATGATAACAGCTTTGCTGTAATCAGAAAATGCTGTATTCTGACGATATCCTCTTTTTGCTTTGTTTGCTCTGGAACGAACTACATTGAAGATTACATATACAGCAACAACAATACCAACAATCAGTGCTGAATAGTTTGCAGTGTCATCCAGTCCAGGAATATTAATATAAGAAGTAAATACTTTCAGGAAATCTTTGTTCTGGATAGAAACAGTTTTGTTGTCCAGAATCAGACGTCCAAATCCACGGAAGATGAACATACCAGCAAGCGTTGTGATGAATGGAGGGATACGTTTGTAACCGATCCAGTAACCCTGCCAGATACCTACCAGAAGACCAACAACCAGGCAGATGATGATGGTCAGATATGGGTTCATTCCCTTGTTGCTGATAAGTACTGCTGCAAGACCGCCAACCAGGCAGATTACAGCACCAACAGAAAGGTCGATGTTACCACCTGTCAGGATACATAATAACATACCACAGGCAAGAACGAGAACATAACCATTCTGAAGCATTAAGTTTGACATGTTCTGTGCATACAGGAGTCTTCCGTTTGTCAATCCACAGAACAGGATAAATACGATCACCAGTGCAATGACCATTGTATATTTTCTTAAGAAATCTTTTACATTAAATTTCATTTTTTTACCCCTTTCCCAGTAACTGTTCAGTCACTATTTCTTATTTTTTATTCTGTTCCTGCATGATCGAAGCCATGATACGTTCCTGAGTTGCCTCTTCCGCTGTAAATTCACCAGCCAGACGGCCTTCACTCATAACATAGATTCGGTCACACATACCGAGAAGTTCCGGCATTTCAGAAGAAATCATAATGACTGATTTTCCATCTTCTACCATCTTGTTGATCAGGCAGTAGATATCATATTTTGCACCTACATCGATACCTCGTGTAGGTTCATCCAGAATCAGGATATCCGGTTCTGTAAACATCCACTTACCAAGCAGAGCTTTCTGCTGGTTACCACCGGAAAGGTTACCGATTTTCTGCTCATTGGAAGGAGTCTTGGTTCCCATTTCCTTTGTCATCTCATCTGCCAGATGAACTTCCATATCTGTATTGACGACACCTTTCTCACAGACTTTGGAAAGTCTGGCAAGTGTTGTATTAAATCGAATGGATTCTCCGAGAATCAGTCCGTTTGTCTTACGGTCTTCTGTTACATATGCAAGACCATGACGGATCGCATCGTGCGGATTCTTGAGATTTACTTTTTCTCCCTTGATATAAAGTTCACCGGAAATATTGGATCCGTAGCTCTTGCCAAATACAGACATTGCAAATTCTGTACGTCCTGCACCCTGCAGTCCTGAGAAACCGACAACCTCACCTTTATGTACCTTACAGTTAATTTTATTATCTACGATCTTCTCGGGATAGAGTGGATGATGAACGGTCCAGTCTTTTACTTCCAGCATAACCTCTTTGCTGACATTATGTTTTCTGGTAGGATAACGGTCATCCATAGAACGGCCAACCATACCTTTGATGATACGGTCTTCACTTAAATCATCTACACCCTTGGTCAGTGTCTCGATCGTTGTACCATCTCGGATGATCGTACAGCGGTCTGCACAGTAGATGATCTCATTCAGTTTATGAGTGATGATGATAGAGGTCAGTCCGTTCTTCTTGAATTCCATCAGAAGATCCAGAAGCATCTTTGCATCTTCATCATTCAGAGATGAAGTAGGCTCATCCAGGATCAGAAGTTTAACCTTCTTAGAGAATGCCTTTGCGATCTCTACCAGCTGCTGTTTACCTGTTCCGATATCTTTGATCAGTGTCTGTGCAGATTCATGGAGTCCAACCTGTGCCATGTGTTTTTCTGCTTCACTGTACGTTCTGTCCCAGTCAATGCTGCCGCTTTTATTTTTAATCTCGTTTCCGAGAAACATATTCTCGCCAATAGAAAGTAACGGAATCAGCGCAAGTTCCTGATGGATGATAACGATTCCTTTCGCTTCACTGTCGTTCAGGTTTTTAAACTTGCATTCCTCACCTTCATAGGTAACTGTACCTGTATAACTTCCATATGGATACTGACCACTTAAAACGTTCATCAGTGTGGATTTTCCCGCACCGTTTTCACCGATCAGCGCGTGAATCTCTCCTCGCTGGACTTCAAGATTTACATTGTCCAGAGCTTTGACACCGGGGAACTCTTTTGTAATGTGATCCATTACTAAAATATTGTCTGCCAAAATGGCGCCCCCTTTCAAAAAACCGGGCGGGGCTCTTCACCCCGCCCTAAAATTTCAAATTACATGTTTTATTGGTTACTTAAGCAATTTTTTCTGCTTACTGTGCTGGATGAAGATATCCGTCATCGTCCTGTGTATAGTATCCTGTGTCAACCAGTTCTTCTTTCATGTTGTCTTTTGTTACAACTGTAGGAACCAGAAGGAATGATGGGCATTTATGTCCTTCAGATGTTTCATAGGATTCTGTATCATATGCACAATCGAAATCCCATTTGGAGTTTGTGATCAGAGAATCATCAATTGTGTCACCTTTCAGCATTGCTTCTGCAAGGTCAAGAGTAACAACTGCTTCGTTTGCAACTGCTTTGTAAACTGTCATGGACTGTTTTCCATCTACGATGTTTGCAAGGTTAGCTTCGTCACCATCCTGTCCTGTGATCAGAACGTCGTTTTTGCCTGCATAGTCAGATTCGATAGCCTGTGTAACACCAAGTGCTGTGGAGTCATTGGAGCAAAGAGCTACATCAAGCTGTGTTCCGTCTGCATAGTAAGAAGCGAGGATGTTCTGCATTCTTTCCAGAGCTGTCTGTGTATCCCATGCTGCTGTTGCTACGGAATCGAAATCAGTCTGTCCGGAAACTACATTCAGTGTGCCTGCATCCAGATACGGTTTCAGAGTGTCATAAGCACCGTTGAAGAAGTATCCTGCATTGTTATCTGCCGGGTCACCTGCTGTGAACTCGATGTTATATGTTTTATCACCTGCATTGTCAAGATCCAGAGTATCGATTACGTACTGGCCCTGCAGAGTACCTACTGTATAGTTATCGAAGGAGATATAATAGGAAACTGCATCGGATTTGATCAGACGGTCATAAGCGATAACCGGGATTCCTGCATCTGCTGCTTCATCCATAACTGTATTAAGTGCTTCACCATCGATAGCTGCAATTACCAGGAGGTTAACTCCATCGGAGATCAGGTTCTGGATATCATTTACCTGACGGTCTGTTTCGTTATCGGAGTATGTCAGCTCTACATCATATCCAGCTGCTTTAAACTGTTCTTCCAGATAAGAACCATCTCTGTTCCAACGTTCCAGAGACTGTGTTGGCATTGAGATACCAATCTTTCCGCCTTCAGCTGCTGCATCATCTGCAAGTACCGGAACTGCACAAGATGTGATTGCCATTGTTGCTGCCATCGCTAAAACTAATTTTTTCTTCATAAAAGAAACCTCCCATTTTTGTTTGCTCTTTAGCTATTTCGTATAGCTTTTTGATGAAATTATAATACCATATGGATATATTAAACAAAATGGACTGTTTTTTGATATATCTTTCAATTTTTGTGATAAAAAAACATCCAGATGGCATGCATCTGGACATTTTCGATATGTTCATTAAAAAAACAATAATTTTGTGCTATTGACAGGTTATCTCTCACTACGTTCGTATCAACCTGTATGTCTCGGGATATTCTCAGACAACAGTCTGCTGTATGTTACCCCTGTTTACTCTTCTGCATCAAGTGTACGGATTCTCTGAACAAGTTCTTCACAGATTTCCAGTTTATCCTTACCATCTGTCTCGATCACAATATCAGCTGCTGCCTGGTATTTCTCACGACGTTTTTCCATCAGGTCTGCAATAAAGTCAACGTTCTTGTTGCCTTCCAGAAGTGGTCTGTCGTGATTATCTTTGACACGGCTTAAGATTGTCTCCGGTTTAGCTGTCAGAAGGACAACGCGTCCATTCTTCTTCATTTCGACTACATTGCGTTCTCTCATCGGCACACCACCGCCACAGGAAATAACTACATTGGTCTTGGACTGCATTTCTATAAGAAGTTCTGTCTCCAGATTACGGAAATACTCTTCTCCATATGTCTCAAAGATATCAGAAATGGACATTCCCTCTCTCTCGGCAATGATCTGGTCCATCTCTACAACTTCCATTGCGAATACTGTCTTCAGGAAATCAGAAATCGTAGATTTACCTGCACCCATGAAACCGATCAGTACAATATTGTAATCAAACAATTTACGTGCCTGGATTCTCTTACTGTTTCTGGTAATTTCTTCAAAAACAGCAGTCACTTCATCTTTATGGCGTCTGCCTTCCATTCTGCGGTTCAGCCATTCTCTCTGTTTTGCTTCCTGCTCCGGCTGAAGGATCGGAATATCATTTGCTTCTTTGTAAGCCATGATATCTTCTACGATTCTGTTACGCATAAGTAATGCATCCAGCACAATCTCATCACACTGTCCAAGGCTCTCTCGAAGTACTTCCAACTGATTCATATGTATCGTTCCCTCTCTTATAAACAAATTTATCGCTGTGAACACTTTATATTCCCTTTGTTCACTGCATCACTATTTGCTCATTATAACAGTTATTTAGCACGTTAACAATATAAAGTGGGAACTTTTTTTATTACTCCACATTTTTAAGTGCCTCACCCATCGGTACTTTCCGGATTTTTCTGTATTCCAGAAGTGCAACCACTGCATATGTCACAAGCCCGATCACAAACATCTGTACATAAATCATCGGGTCAATCCAGAGCGCGATCCATCCGGAGATACTCTGCAGCATCATTTCCCTGAATAGAACTTCCATGATCGTAGTCTCAATTGGCAGGCTGATCAGAAGGCACAAAACAATCACGATCGACGTAGACAAGATGTATAGCCTGCTGATCTCACCATTGGTATAACCAAGAATCTTCGTCATCGAAATCGACTGTGCATTTTTTTCAATTATGATCTTAGAGAGAAGATATATCAGGATCATATAGATTGCAACTGCAAATAAATTTACCATCCCCATCATACTTCCCATAGAAACACTCAGCTGTCTGCTGATCTTGGTCAGTGCATCCAGATCAATCACAGAACCGATGTAGCTGCTGTCGATATCTGTAATCTCTGAATTGCTGAAATATCCGCTGAAATAATCATCACCCAGATCAAAGGTCTGATTCAATTCCTCCTGTGGCATGAAAATACAAAGACTGCCATTATAATCATAAATTCCACTGATTTTAAAAGTATACTCGTCATCCTCATATTTTTCTTTGAGTGTGATCGAATCTCCCGGTTTCAGCAGAAATTTATCTGCATACGCTTTTGAAATATACACGCCATCTGAAAAATCCACATCAATGTACTTGCTGTCATCGTGAACGCCATAGAGTGTTACTTCTTCACTTTTGTATTTGGTCGGAAGTGTATTCAGTGAGTAAGCACTGAATTCTTCTGCGTCTTCATTATCTGTTTCTGCGTCATGTGCAAACAGCAGCATATCCAGCATACTTTCAAGCTTATTACTGCCCCCCATCACACTTACCGGCATTGAAAGCATATACTGATATTTTGCCAGCATATTGTTCTGGATCTCCAGCTGGTAATGATCCAGTGCGGACGGGAGCAGAAGGCCAAACATCAGAAGCAGATTTGCAAATATGATCCCCACAAAAAGGACAAGATAATTGCTGATATTCTGAAAGATCACGCGCAGGCGGAATCTGTGAAAAAATTTCATTCGCGGGCTGAGATAAACCGCACGTCTCTGCTTTCTGGAAGAAAGATCTCTTCGCAGAAATTTAAGCGGCGACAGCTTCAGCTTATGATACAGGACCGCATAGTTAACTACAAACATAATTATTACCGGAACTACTGTCGTCATAAGAAAAGCTTCTGCATTCCAGATTGTCACATAAGTCGGCAGACTGTAGCTTCCATAATACATACCGGCACATACATCCTTAAATGCCGTATAACCTAAAATATTACCGATCAGCGCGCCCACCAGCGTTACGATCACCGGAAGAGTCATATAATGCCGGATCAGCTCATTTTTTGTATAGCCGGATGCCCGAAGCGTTCCGATGACACCAGCTTCTTTTGCAATCGTATTACTGGTCGTGATGCCAAATACAAAAGCCATGATCACGATGATGATATAGAGAAGCATGATCATCATTGCCTTGTCACTTCCCATATCATCTCCAGTAAATATAATCGCCTGATTCTGATATTGCGGCACAAAATTTTCCAAAGTGACAACTTTTCCCATTGCCTTCATCAGATCTTCCGAAACATTCTTTTCCTCAAGTTCTGTCTGCGGTTTTTCATTGTAGGTCCATGCATAATTATATTGCAGCTTATCCTGATCCAGAGAATCAAATTCTTCATCCGTCACTACGCCTACTCCAAACTTTACAGCATCAAACATAGAATCGTTATTATTCTGAAACAAACAGCTGTAATCTGATAATGCAACCAGCCCGGTGATCGTCCAGGACTTTGTCCCATCATCCAGAGTATCTCCAGTCTTCAGTGAATTATTATCTGCATACATACGGTCAATTGCGATCTCACCGGTTTCTGACGGTAATTCTCCGTCCATCAGGCATACTTTATCCACCTCTGTACGATTCTTGAAAAAGCGCATTGTGCTTCCATTTGAAAGAGAATCTTCTATATAATAGTTTTCATAGATTTTGACACCTTCCTCTTCAATTGCCTCGCGCTGTCCTCGATACAGACGCTCTCCGGTACGAAAATTTCCATCTTCAATATTGTATTTTTCAAATCCTTCATCGTATGCCTGGATCATGCTTCCATCTGCAACCAGAAATCCGGACACCATACCGATCGTCGCAACCATCAAGATGAATACAACCAGATATTTTCCAATCTCCCCTTTCAGTTCACGGGGAATTCTTTTTCTCAGGGGACTTTTCATAGCACCGCCCCCTTACCAGTCAAGATCCATCGCAGGAATCTTATGCTCGTTCTGATAGTTTTTACGGATCATTCCATCTCGAAGTTTTACCACACGATCCGCCATGTCCTTGATTGCATCATTATGTGTTACCATGATCACCGTATTTCCGTATTTCTGGTTCACTGTTTCGATCAATTTCAGAATTTCCTTGGAAGTATTGTAATCCAATGCACCGGTCGGCTCATCACAGAGTAGAATATCCGGATTTTTTACAATTGCACGCCCAATCGCAGTTCTCTGCTGCTGTCCGCCGGAAAGCTGATTCGGAAGTTTCCTCTGATGCTCAAAAAGACCAAGTGTATGCAGAAGCTCATCCACATCCAGTGCCCGGTCACTTAAATAAGCACCAACCTCAATATTCTCCCTCACAGTCAGATTCGGAATCAGGTTGTACATCTGAAAGATATAGCCAAGATGTTTCCGTCTGTACTGAGAAAGTTTCTTTTCTTTCATATCAGCCAGCTTTTCGCCTTCGATAGAAATACTTCCACCATCTGCGCTCTCGATTCCACCGATAATATTCAGTAAGGTGGATTTACCGGAGCCCGACGGCCCCAGAAGTACACAGAATTCCCCTTTTTCAATATCCAGGTCCAGCCCTTTCAAAACATCTACTTTGCTGTCCCCGGTACCAAATGATTTCTTAATATTCCGAATTTCCAAAAACATAAGTTTCTCCTTTTCATACCTTTGCCAACCTTATCGGTTAGTTGTATCTATACTTATGTTAGTTTAGGCTATCCGTTTTGTCAAGAAAATTTGCTTCATCTAACTATTTTCGAAAAAAAAATCCGGCCCTGCACAAAGCAAAGCCAGAACTTTTTCTACATTATAAATTCCATTATTCTCTCTACAATAAATACCGCCGCGCACGCGAACAACGCAACCGTAAGAAGACTCTTTTCACGATATGCCACGATCAGTGCTACAATGAGTCCCGCCGCACCGGAAATGATCCCGCCTGCCGTTGCTGTCAGGATTGCCGGAAATGTCATAGCTGCAAGACATGCATATGGCACATAGTACAGAAAGGATTTTACAAACGGACTGGTGATCTCCCTTTTGAAAAGGACCAGTGGAAGCATACGAATCAGATATGTTACACCTGCCATCACCAGAATATACAGATATATATTCGGTTTCATCTCAGTTTGCTGCCTCCTTTTCCTCTGTTTCTTTTTCCTCAACCGGGCAGAAATGTGCTGCCAACCCTGCTACCAGCAATGTCGTGATAATGATCACAAATCCGGTAGAAACTTTATTCAGTACCGGAACCACTGCAAATAACGTACTCACAGCCATCGCTCCGATCACTACGCCAAGAACGGCTCGATTTTTCTTTGCCGGTGGAATGATCACCGCAAGAAACATTCCATAGATTGCCACACTCAGTGCACTTACCAGGAAATCCGGAAGCAGGCTTCCAGAAACAGCTCCTGCCAGTGTTCCCAGTGTCCATCCCGGAATCGCGACACACATTACACCATAATTATACCACGGACTGATCCTTCCCTCCTGACTTGCACTGACACCAAAAATCTCATCTGTCACACCAAACGCAACCGCAAGTCTGTGTCCATTGGAAACACCTTTTTCCAGTTTCTGTGACAGAGAAAAAGACATCAGACAGTATCTTAAGTTGATAACCAGCTGCGTCAGTGCCATCTCCCACAGCGAACCACCGGCTGCAATGATTCCAATACCTGCAAACTGTCCTGCCGAGGTAAGATTTGTCAGTGAGATCAGAACTGCCTGCCATGAAGTCAGACCTGACTGAATAGCCATGATCCCAAAGGTAAAGGATACCGCAAAGTATCCCAGGCCAATCGGAATTCCATCCTGAAGGCCTTTCCCAAAGCTTGTTTTATTCATGCCTGTATCAGTCCTCCAGTGAATTCAGTACACGGAATCCATTATTGCTCAGTACATTCTCTGTCACAAATACATCATCTGTCTGAAGGATCATGATCGGAAGGCTGTTTTCTCTATGATAGGATGTATAAATATAATCCAGATTCACATTACAGTTGCCAAGGACCTGCAGTACAGTATTCAGTCCGCCCACTTCATCTTTCAGATCTACAGCAATGACCTCTGTCACACGATTCATATATCCATTCTCACTCAGAAGTTTCTCTGCTTCATCTGCCTGGTTTGTTATCATACGAAAAAGAGCAAACTCCGGTGCATCAAAGCATGCAAATCCATAAATATCAATTCCTGCTTCTGCCAGAAGTTCGGTGACTTTCTGAAGACTTCCTGCTTTATTTTCAATAAATACAATGTTCTGTTTGATCATTTTCTCTCTCCTCGTCCTGTGCATAAATAAATTAAAACTTGCATATTATACCAACTTTATCCATTATACTCACGTTTCTTTCAAATGTAAACCTTTGCAGTGGACAACAAAATCCTGCGGAAATGTTCTGTACGTTTTCTTTCTGTACACCAAACCCTTCCACAGGACTCTTTTCAGTAGAACTTATCCACCTGTATTCTTTTAATCTAACTCTTCATCCACATATTTCTGAATATTGGATGCATTTACATATTTCTTCAGATGTTCTCCATCCGTAATGACCAGTGTCGGTGCCTGCATAATGCCAAACTGACGTGCCATATCCGGATTCTTCTCTGCATCAATGATCTCCAGATCTTCACCTTCCAGCATCTTCTTTGCCATGCGGCAGTTTGGACAGGTGTTGGTTGTAAACAGATATTTATGTGTTTCTACCGGCTCGATCTTGACATCATCATCTGTCACTGTAACCATACTGGTATGGACTTTCTTAAGTTTGGAGTGAAGCACATCATACAGTGTACGATTCTTGTACTCCTGCGCTTTTCCATCATTCCAGTTCTGTACCGGACGGTAATATCCGGTAATTCGACTGTAAACCTCTGCTTTCTTTCCACATTTCGGACAGGTAAAGTGCTCACCACTTAAATATCCATGTTCCTTACATACGGAGTAAGTAGGTGAGATCGTATAGTATGGAAGTTTATAGTTCTCGGCAATCTTGCGTACCAGAGATGCAGCAGCCTTCCAGTCCGGAAGTTTTTCACCGAGGAATGCATGGAATACGGTACCAGATGTATAAAGAGTCTGCAGTTCATCCTGAATATCCAGTGCATCAAAAATATCTGAGCTGTATTCTACCGGCAGATGGGAACTGTTGGTATAATACGGAGTATCTCCTTTGCTTCCGGCTGTACGGATATCCGGCCAGCGCTTACGGTCATGTTTTGCAAGACGATATGCCGTAGATTCTGCCGGAGTCGCCTCCAGATTAAACAGTTCACCCGGATATTCTTCCTGATAATCAGAAAGACGGTTGCGCATGTGTGTAAGAACCTCTTTTGTAAATTTCTGTGTACGCGGATCGCTCATGTCACAGCCAAGCCATTTCGCATTCAGACCGGCTTCATTCATGCCTACCAGACCAATGGTCGAAAAATGATTGTCAAAGCTTCCAAGGTATCTCTTCGTGTACGGATAAAGACCTTCATTCAGAAGTTTTGTAATAACCTCTCTCTTGATATGCAGTGATCTTGCAGAAATATCCATCAGACGATCCAGTCTTCTGTAGAATTCTTCCGGTGTCTTGGACTGATATGCGATACGTGGCATGTTGATCGTAACAACACCTACCGAACCGGTACTTTCACCGGATCCGAAGAATCCGCCACTCTTCTTACGCAGTTCACGAAGATCCAGACGCAGACGGCAGCACATGCTTCGAATATCACTTGGTTTCATATCACTGTTGATATAATTTGAAAAATATGGAGTTCCATATTTGGAAGTCATCTCAAACAGCAGACGATTGTTCTCTGTATCGGACCAGTCGAACTCTTTTGTGATAGAATATGTCGGGATTGGATACTGGAACCCACGTCCATTGGCATCTCCCTCAATCATCGTCTCAATAAAAGCCTTATTGACCATGTCCATTTCTTTTTTGCAGTCTTTGTATTTGAAATCCATATCTTTGCCGCCAACGATCGCAGGAAGCTCTGCAAGATCATCCGGAACCGTCCAGTCCAGTGTGATATTGGAAAACGGTGCCTGTGTTCCCCAACGGCTTGGTGTATTCACGCCATAAATGAAAGATTCAATACATTTCTTAACTTCCGGATAACTCAGGTTGTCCACCTTGACAAAAGGTGCCAGATACGTATCAAAAGAAGAAAATGCCTGCGCACCAGCCCATTCATTCTGCATGATTCCAAGGAAATTCACCATCTGATTACAAAGGACACTCAGGTGCTTTGCCGGCGCGGATGTAATCTTGCCTTCGATGCCACCCAGCCCTTCTTTGATAAGCTGTTTCAATGACCATCCTGCACAGTAACCGGTCAGCATGGACAGATCATGAATATGGATATCCGCATTTCTGTGTGCATCTGCGATCTCATTGTCATAAATCTCGGATAACCAGTAATTGGCTGTAACTGCACCGGAATTACTCAAGATCAGACCACCTACTGAATATGTGACAGTGGAGTTCTCTTTTACTCGCCAGTCCTCAACTTTTACATAACTGTCCACGATCTCTTTGTAATCCAGAATTGTGGATTTCATATTACGGATCTTTTCCCTCTGTTTACGATAGAGGATATATGCCTTGGCAACATCACTGTATCCGGCCTGGATCAGAACATTCTCCACACTGTCCTGAATATCTTCTACGGTTACCTTCCCATCCTGGATCTTATTCTGGAAATCTGCAGTAACACGAAGGGCCAAAAGGTCGATCATATCTTTACTGTAGTTTTTTTCTTTTGCATCAAATGCTTTATCAATAGCTGATGTAATCTTTGCCATCTGAAATTCAGCAATTTCACCATCACGTTTTACTACCTGAAACATGTTATACATTCCTCCCTCTACTGCTTGCACCTGTATTATATACGGTCATATTCATACCGTGAATTACATGCTGCAGATTGCTGTTTTCTCCGTTCACAGCAACCGTGTAGAACCTATTGTAGCAGACTCTTATCTATACGTCAATAGACAAAAACACCATATATTGTGTCGATAATGCAAGCGCACAACTATATGGTGTTGTCCAATATTCACGTTTTTCCTTTATTTACGGGACTTTGGCATTACTGAAACAAAGATTTCTGCAGGTACTCTCGCCTTTACAAAAATTCCATCTTCCCGATATTCTTCTGAAAGCAGACTCCCGTACTCCCGGATGATCTGAATCTTACCAGCCTCTTTGTAAGTATATAATTCTTCCAGATAAATCTGGCTCTCTGCGAGGAGTTTTGCCAGAACATCTTTAAGTTCCTCCAGGCCCTCTCCGGTACGGGCAGAACATTTGACTGTATAATCCGCCCGAAAATCCCGAAGCGCTTCTCCCTGCACCTGATCCTGCTTATTCAGGAGTGTAATGATCTTTTTACCCGTCGCTCCCAGCTCTCGAAGTGTCTCATACACCGTATGCATCTGAAGCTCTGCCTGCGGATTGGAAGCATCTACCACATGAATGATATAATCTGCATACTTAGCCTCTTCCAGCGTACTTTTAAACGCTTCTACCAGATGATGTGGCAGCTTGCGGATAAATCCTACAGTATCTGTCAGAAGAATCTGCTGCCCATCTTTGAGTTCCAATACACGCGTTGTCGGATCCAATGTTGCGAACAGCTTATCTTCTGCCAGAATGCCGGCTCCTGTCAGTGTATTCAAAAGCGTTGATTTTCCTGCATTTGTATAGCCTACGATCGCCGCTGTCTTCAGATTTCCTCTGGTTCTCTTGCCTCTGATCAGTTCACGGTGTTTCTCTACCTGCGCAAGTTCTGCTTTCAGAGCAGATATTCTGGTACGGATCAGACGTCTGTCTGTTTCCAGTTTTTTCTCACCCGGTCCTCTTGTTCCGATACCACCGCCAAGTCTGGAAAGAGATTCGCGCAGTCCGACCAGACGCGCCGATCGGTAACGAAGCTGCGCCAGTTCTACCTGAATCTTACCTTCACTTGTGGTCGCACGGCCGGCAAAGATATCCAGGATCAGAAGTGTTCGATCCATAACCTTGCAGCCCAATTCTCTCTCCAGATTATTCATCTGTGCCGGTGAAAGCTCATCATCGCAGATCACCCCATTGGCATCATACGCTGCCAGAAGCGCCGCAACCTCTTCTATCTTACCTTTGCCGATATAAGTTCCAGGGTGTACTGCTTCACGGTTCTGGATTACTTTCCCAACGGTTACAGCGCCTGCAGTGGCCGCCAGTTCTTCCAGTTCGTCAAGCGATGCAGCAACATCCTCGTCCTGTTCTGTCTGTACACCGATCAGGATGACACGCTCTTCTATCTCCTTGAAATCATAAAACTGCATAGATCAGTACTCCTCTTCACCAGCTTCATCAGAAGTATCTGCAGCATCACCTGCATCAGAAGCCGCCTCTGCATCAGTATTCTCCGTTGTATCAGAAGCTGTATCATTACTCAGTTCACCATTACGTGACTGAAGGAAGGTCAGTTCCTTTGCTGCATTCTCGTCATCCGGGAACATCTTGATATATTCCTGCATTTTGCTCAGTGCTGTTGAAAAATCCAGTTTTTTCTCATATACCACGATCTCATTGAACAGCAGATCCTGCATTTCTTCTGTAGATGCATCTTCCAGCCCCTTGCTGATATTCTCCAGTGCACTGTCATAAGAGCCATCGTCCATATCACAAAGTGACAGACCATTGTAACCTTTGGCCGGATCACTGCCATCCGCTGACACATACTGCTGATACATACTTCTGGCATTGGAAGTATCTCCCTGTGCGCGGTAGACCATTCCCAGAAGAAGCATTCCTTCTGTACTCTTCTGATTCACAGCCTCCGTAAGTTCCTTCTGTGCATTGGAATAATCTTCCATATAATAATAGACTTTTCCTCTGTTGCAGTAATCCTCTGCATTTTTCGGTTCTGTTTTCAACGCAGCCTCAAGATATCGTGTACCATCTGCTTCCATATCTTTTTCCAGATATGCCTCATAGATCTGGATTGCTCTGTCATAAGTGGCATCTTCTCCATAGGCTTCCGTAAAGTTTGAAGAAGCCTCATCATAAGAATCCATTGCCAGTGCCACACATCCTGTCAGATAATAAGTCTCCGCATCCATGCTGTAGCTTTCTGCCAGTGTCTGACAATCCGCCATCGCAGCATCATTCAGTCCGGATTTTAATTCTGCGGTTGCTCTGTAAGCAAGCATATCTTTCTTAAGTGCTTTTCCTGCTTTTTCATCGTTCAGACCATTGGTCAGGCTGTCAATGGCATCCTGATAATTTCCAAGATGAATATTTGCGATTCCGGCCCCACGATATGCCTCTGCTGTTTTATATCCGGCAGTGATCGATGACTGATACCCCTGAAGGGCATAATCATAACTGCCCTGTGCAAGATCTGCACAGGCCTGGTCATAAGTTTTCTTTTCTTCCCCTCCACAGCCGGTCAGCATTCCAAATGTCAGTCCGGCTGTCAGCATCCATACGATTCTTTTATTTTTCATTGATATCCTATTCTACTACGAGTCCTTCTTCTTCCATTACACGAACAACGTTATTTACGTGTTCTGCACAGATTTCCTCTGTTCCGGCCTCTACCATGACACGAATCAGCGGCTCTGTACCACTTTCTCTTACAAGAATACGTCCATCTGTGCTGAGTGCTCTTGCAGCAGCCTCTACCGCTTCAACAACCTTCGGATTTTCTCTTGCAGTCTTCTTGTCTGCAACACGAACATTGCGGAGAATCTGCGGATAAACCTTCATTTCTTTTGCCAGATCACAGAGCGTTGCCTTCTGCTCCACACAAGCTTCCATGATCATAAGAGAAGTCAGGATTCCATCCCCGGTGGCTGCATAGCGACTGAAAATAACATGTCCGGACTGTTCTCCACCAATACTGTAGTTATTCTCAAGCATATTTTCGGCAACATATTTATCACCAACTGCCGTCTGTTCATAGTTGATGCCTTCTGCCTCAAATGCCTTGTAAAGTCCCATATTTGACATAACAGTTGTAACTACGGTATTTCCATTCAGTTTTCCCTGAGATTTCAGGAATTTACCGCAGACATACAGAATCTTGTCTCCATCGATGATATTTCCCTTATGGTCTACTGCAATGCAACGGTCGGCATCTCCATCATATGCAAAACCAATATCCAGTCCGTTATCCACCACATATTTCTGAAGTACTTCAATATGCGTGGATCCACATGCTCTGTTGATGTTTGTTCCATCCGGATCATTGTTAATGACGTAAGTTTTTGCACGCAGAGCGTCAAAAACACTCTTTGCGATCGCAGAAGAACTTCCATTGGAGCAGTCCAGACCAACTTTGATATTTTTGAAATCGCGGCACGGAATGGAGATCAGGTATCCAATATAACGATTGCGTCCGGAAGCAAAATCTACGGTACGTCCAATATCTTCTCTTGTTGCATATGGAAGTTCTTCAATCTTGCCATCCAGATATGCTTCGATTCTTGCCTCAACTTCAGCTTCAATCTTCTGTCCGTTTCCGTTCAGAAGTTTGATTCCATTATCGTAGAATGGATTGTGACTTGCAGAGATCATGATTCCACAGTCAAAATCTTCTGTACGTACTGCATAGGAAACACTCGGTGTAGTCGTTACATGAAGCAGATATGCATCTGCACCTGATGCAGTCAGACCGGCAACCAGTGCATACTCAAACATATAACTGCTGCGTCTTGTATCTTTACCGATGACGATTTTGGCTTTATGATCACGGCCATAATACCATCCCACATATCTGCCCACTTTAAATGCATGATCTACTGTCAGCTGAATGTTTGCTTCTCCACGAAAACCATCTGTTCCAAAATATTTACCCATTTTTTACTCCTTACTGTGCACCCTTCTGCACATGATTGATTGCATTGATTATTTATAAAGATTTGAAGGATATACTCCTGATTTTACAAGATTCGCAAATGCCTCTGTAACAGCTGCTTTATCTTCCTGATATGTTACACCAAACCAGGTATCTTTTGTCTCAAGAACATCTACTTTTGCTTTGCCTTCTTTGATCAGACGGTCAATCATCTCCGGAAGAAGGTATTCTTTCTTAATATCTCCCTCTTTGATCTCAGAAAGGAAATCTACAAACCCCTTTTCCAGTGTTTCCATAAATACCGGTGTCAACCCCCACATATTCATGGAAACAAGGCTCTTCACATCCAGTTTCTCGACTTTATCATCATTGCGTGCTTCCGCACCGTCTGCTGTCTTAAAAATATTGTGCGTCTCCGTAACACCTGTCAGCGCACCTTCTTCAATATGGCATACTCCTCTGGTAACACTTCCATTGTCACTCAGAGTATTTCCAAGACGGAAGCCAGCCATACAGATATGGAGAATTCCATCGTCCGGCTGTTCCTGGATCAGATAATCATGGACTTTCACATAGGCTTCCTTACCATAATAATCATCCGCATTAATTACCATAAAAGGCTCATTCAGAACAGCTTTTGCTGCAAGTACAGCCTGACCGGTTCCCCACGGTTTGGTACGGTCTGCCGGTTTCTCAAATCCAGCCGGAAGATCTTCCAACGCCTGAAATGCATATTCTACCTCCGTGATCTTTTCGATCCTCTCCCCGATTACACGGCGGAACTCCTCTTCCAGATCTTTACGAATGATAAATACAACTTTATTAAACCCTGCCTCCAGAGCATCATGAATGGAATAATCCATAATGATCTCACCATTTGGTCCTACTGGTGCAAGCTGTTTGATTCCTTTTCCAAAACGGCTTCCAATTCCGGCAGCCATAATAACAAGTGCTGTCTTTTTCATAAAAATATCCTCCTTATGCACACTGGCATTCTACATTTGTTTATGCATCTTCCTCATTTAATGAACTCAGTTTTGCGGCCTGGTCTGCTGCTATCAGGCTGTCCAGAATTTCATCCAGATCTCCTCCGAGAACAGCGTCCAGACGGTGAAGTGTCAGCTTAATCCTATGGTCTGTCACACGTCCCTGAGGGAAATTGTAAGTGCGGATTTTTTCGGAGCGATCTCCTGTTCCGATCTGGCTTCTTCTGGCTTCCGCCTCCGCATCATGCTGTTTGGCCAGTTCCATCTCATACAGACGGGAACGAAGCACTTTCAATGCCTTATCTTTATTCTTGAGCTGTGATTTTTCATCCTGGCAGGAAATAACGATTCCTGTCGGGATATGTGTAAGACGTACTGCAGAGTCTGTTGTATTGACGCACTGTCCACCGTTTCCGGATGCTCGGAACACATCAAACTTACAGTCGTTCATATCCAGATGGAAATCAATTTCTTCGGCTTCCGGCATAATTGCCACAGTACAGGTAGACGTATGGATACGTCCGCCGGATTCTGTCTCCGGGACTCGCTGTACACGATGTACCCCACTCTCATACTTCAGACGGGAATATGCTCCCTGTCCCTGGATCATAAATGTAACTTCTTTGAATCCGCCAATCCCATTCTCATTCAGACTCATCATCTCCGTCTTCCATCTGCGGGATTCTGCGTATTTCACATACATACGATAAATCTCTGCTGCAAACAGAGCAGCCTCATCACCGCCCGCACCTGCACGGATCTCTACGATAACGTTTTTGCTGTCATTCGGATCTTTTGGTAAAAGAAGGATCTTCAGTTCCTTTTCAAGTTCTTCCACACGCTTCTTTGCATCAGAAAGTTCTTCTTTCAGCATTTCACGCATTTCTTCATCCTTTTCTTCTTCCAGCATGGAAAGACTGTCCTGAATCGTTTCTTTATTGTCTTTATATTCTTTATAGGCATCTACGATCGGCTGCAGCTCACTCTGCTCTTTCATCAGCTTCTGAAAACGTTCCTGGTTGTCCGTTACTCCCGGCTCACCAAGCTCATTCAGAACTTCCTCAAAGCGCACAAGCAGATCCTCTAATTTATCAAACATTCTGTTCCTCCTGCATTTTTCTTCCTGTAACAACCCTGTCCAGCCCGGCAAGGTCTTTTTTTATTTCTATCTGTTCAAAACCATTTTTTTTCATAATTTCCGACACATCCATACCCTGATCACAACCGATCTCGTACATCAGCCATCCGCCGGGTTTCAGATATGTGCCCGCCTGTTCTGTGATGTTTTCATAAAAATACAGACCATTTTCTTTGCCATCCAGTGCAAGCACCGGATCATGAAAACGCACTTCCTCCATTAGACCTTCAATATCTTCAGTCCGGATATATGGCGGATTTGAAATAAGCATATCATATTCCATGTGGTCATTTCCACTGTTTTTCCGAAAATAATCTGCCGAAAACAGATCACTCTGTATCAGCTCAGCTCTCTGTTCCAGTCCCAGACGTTTTCGATTCTCCTTTGCCACACAAAGTGCTTCTTCTGAAACATCCACACCTGTTCCTAATGCCTGTGGCAATTCCAGAAGAAGACTCAGAAGAATACATCCGGAACCGGTACACATATCCAGGATCTGCGGTTTCTCCAGATTCCTCATGCGAGAAATCGCTTCTTCCACAAGCACCTCTGTATCCTGTCTCGGTACAAGTACACGTTCATCCACACAAAATTCGTATCCCATAAAATATGCACGCCCGGTAATATGCTGCAGCGGGATATGCTGAGCACGTTTTGTGCACAGCGTTCGATAACGTTCTTCTGTTTTAGCATCCAGTCTATCATCCATATGTGCATAATACCATGCTCTTGTAATATCTGCCGTATACTCCAGAAGGAGCCAGGCATCTAACCTGGCTTCTTCGATTGCGGCAGTTTCCAGAAGCTGGATTCCATCTTCCAGAACTTCTTTATATGTCCGCATTTTTTTCCTCATTTTCTTCTGGCTTCCAGCCGAATTCTTCTTTCAGATACTCTCTCCAGTCAAAAACAGCCTCTACTGCTGCAATCGCTACTTCAGCCATATCTGCTGTCGGCTCTTTGGTTGTCAGCTTCTGCATTGCAAGTCCCGGTTTGCTCAAAATATCAGCAAGTCTGCTGTCTGTTCTGCCAGCCCACTGAATAAGTTCAAAAGAAACACCTGACACGATTGGAACCATCAGAAGACGCCCAAACAGACGAACCCAGTAGCCCGGTACCAGCACAAAAATAAAATGCAGGAATATACTGACGATCATTACCAGAAAAAGGAAACTTGTCCCACATCTTTTGTGCTGTCTGGAGCTTGCCAGGACATTTTCCACAGTAAGTGGAAGTCCATGTTCCACACAGTTGATGCATTTATGTTCTGCACCATGATACATAAACGTACGCTGAATATCCTTCATTCTTGAGATCAGAAGCATATATCCCATAAACAGTGCCAGTTTCACAAATGCTTCTGCAACTGTTACCCCTACTTCAGAAGCACCAACCTTGCGCAGAAGGCTTGCCAGTGCATACGGAAGTAGCATAAAAGCTGCAACAGAAACAACTATGGAAATAGCAACCGTTATGTAAAGAAGCCACTGAAACTGCTTTGCTTCTTTCGCTTTCTTTGCAGAAAGTTCTTCCTCTGTCAGTGTCGCATTCTTTGCAGCTTCCTTCTCGTCCTCTTCATCGCCTGCAATCTCAGCAGAATACATCAGACATTTGGTTCCTACTACCAGTCCGTCAACAAAGCTTACCACTCCGCGGATGATCGGCCATTTCAAAAATGCAGCCTTTCCAAATGTACATTTGTAATCTTCTACCTTTAATTCTATTTCTTTATCCGGACGGCGTACTGCAATGGCATATTTGTCCTTGTGACGCATCATGATGCCTTCCATTACTGCCTGACCACCAATATTCGATGATTTCATATATCACTCCATTATCACTGATAAAAGCAAAGAAAGGTTGAGATTTCCCAACCTCAACCTGTCTCTTCTTTCATTATTCAGTCTGAATTATTTGTTTAAGCCGTATTTCTTGTTGAACTTATCGATACGTCCACGAGCCTGAGCTGCTTTCTGCTGTCCAGTGTAGAATGGATGGCATTTAGAACAGATTTCAACATGGATATCTTTCTTAGTAGATCCTGTTACGAATGTGTTTCCACAGTTGCAGGTTACAGTTGCCTGATAGTAGTTCGGATGGATTCCTTCGCGCATGATTTTCACCTCTCTATATTTCTCTATTTTTCTATTCGTATTAACTTAACGAAATTGCTAATTTATTTCGCAGCTTTCTGATTATAACACACTGATTTCTCAAATGCAAGTCGTTTATAAAAATTTCTGTTTTTTTGCCGTCTGCACAAATTCCTCATTATTCTTCGTTCTGGAGAACATATTCAGAATCTGTTCCACAGCATCTTCGGCCTTCAGACTGTTCAGTGCACGGCGCATATTATAAACTGCTTCCTGTTCATCCGGAGTCAGGAGCAGATCCTCTCGTCTGGTACCTGATTTCTGGATATCGATTGCCGGAAATACTCTCTTTTCCTGCAGTTTACGGTCAAGAACCAGTTCCATATTACCGGTTCCTTTAAATTCTTCATAAATAACATCATCCATTTTGCTTCCGGTGTCTACCAGTGCAGTAGCAAGGATCGTCAGGCTTCCACCTTCTCTCATATTACGTGCTGCTCCGAAAAATCGCTTCGGCATGTGAAGTGCTGCCGGATCCAGACCACCGGACAGCGTCCGGCCACTTGGTGTCACACAGAGATTATACGCTCTCGCAAGTCTTGTGATCGAATCCAGAAGGATCGTTACATCCTGTTTATGTTCAACCAGTCGGCGAGCACGCTCTACGACCATCTCTGAAACACGTCTGTGATGATCCGGAAGTTCATCAAAAGTAGAATAAATAACCTCTACATTGCTTCCACGAATCTCTTCTTTAATATCCGTAACTTCCTCTGGACGTTCATCGATCAGAAGAATGATCAGATGCATATCCGGATTATTCTTCTGAATCGATTTGGCAACATCTTTCAGAAGGGTTGTCTTGCCGGCTTTCGGTGGTGATACGATCATGCCTCGCTGTCCCTTGCCGATCGGACTTAGAAGATCCATAATCCTCATTGCCACGGTTCCACCTGGTCTTTCCATACGCAGACGCTCATTCGGAAAGATTGGCGTCATATCTTCAAAATTATATCGTCTCTGTCCCTCACTCGGTGGAAAACCATTGATGGAATCCACATAAAGAAGGGCACTGAATTTCTCTCCCTGTGTTTTAATACGGATGCTTCCTTTCAGGATATCACCGGTTTTCAGATTGAACCGGCGTATCTGAGACGGTGATACATAAATATCATTTTCACCTGGGAGATAATTTGCACAGCGAATAAATCCATATCCGTCCGGAAGGACCTCCAGAATACCATTTGCTTTTTCTCCACTGTCAAGCTGTGCCGTATCGGTCGGATTCTTATGTGCATATTCCGTCCGTTCTGTATAATTTCTGTCCTGATATTTTTTATCCTGATATGTTTTTCTCTCATTCGCCTCATAAGATGTTCTGTTTTCTCTTACTCTATTTTCCTGTCTGCCCGGTTCCTCCTGCAGGATTTCAGTTTTTTTCATTTCTGCCTCTCCACCGGTGGACTCTTTTTCATCTTCCTGGAGCATACGCTCTATCAGTTCAGGTTTCCTCAATGTAGAAATCCCTTTCAATCCTCTCGCTTTTGCCAGATCTTTTAATGTTGCAAGCGACAATGATTCGTATTTTTCTCTCATAAAAAAATCCTCTCTGTCTTCTCAAAACCTGTTTGCTTGATAATAAAATTATTTACGGAATATTTGTCTGAAATGACATGAATCAGAATACCAGCAGACACCATACAAAAGGTGTCACCGGTAAAACTGATAAGTAATATAAGTAATAAAATTAATGAATCAGATTTCCTACGATTCCATAGGATACCACATACATGATCACAGTTGCCATGATCAGTCCACAGAAAATAGCAATAGAAGACTTCTTGATATCCACTTCAAGAAGGGATGCGATCAGAGATCCTGTCCATGCCCCCGTACCCGGAAGAGGAATTCCTACAAACAGCAGCAATCCAAAGAATTCATACCGTTTGATCTGGTCACTCTTGCCCATGGCACGGTCTTCCATCTTAACGATCAGACCATGAAACAGTTTTGTTTTCTTCAGAACTTTAAAAATCTGACGAATAAACAGTAATATAAATGGTATAGGAATAATATTTCCGATAATGCAGATCGGAATTGCTTTCACCGCAGACACCTTCAAAAGAGATGCCGCCAGCAGACCTCCTCTAAGTTCCAGAATCGGTATCATGGAAATGATAAAAATGATAAGTTCTCTGGAAATATGCTGAGACAGGTTATCTGTAAACCACTGTACTAAAACTTCCATAAATTCTCCTTTTTTAGATATTCTCTTACAAAATTAATGAAGACTTCCATCTCATTCCTTGTTCCAATCGTAATACGCAGATGGTTACCGGTTCTTCCACCCGGAAAATAGCGCACGTAAATATGCTGCGCTCTCAATGCCTGAAACAGTTTTTCTGCCGGGCAGTTTTTATGAGCCGCAAAGATGAAATTTGCTTTTGACTCTTCAAAGTAAAATCCAAGTTTCCTGAGTTCTTTTTTTGTCCATTCCCGCGTCTCTATAATCTTACCGCAAGTTTCCAGGAAATATTCCTGATCCTCTATCGCCGCAACACCAGCTGCGATCGACATACGATTCATTGTATAAGAATTAAACGAATATTTGACATCATTCAGATATTTGATCAGTTTCGGGCATGCAAGCGCAAATCCGATACGCATGCCTGCCATGGATCGAGACTTGGAAAATGTCTGTACCACCAGAAGATTCTCGTATTTCTCGATCAGAGGTAATGCTGACTGTGTACCAAAGTCAACATATGCCTCATCCACGATCACGATCACATCCTGATTATGTTCCACGATATCTTCAATATCACTCAGCGGAAGAGAAACACCTGTCGGAGCATTCGGGTTCGGAAAGATAATTCCACCATTCTCTCTGAAATAATCTTCCTTCTTTATATGAAAGTGTTCATCCAGTGCCGGTCTCTCATATGGAATGCGGAACAGTTCTGCCCATACATCATAAAAAGAATAGGTGATGTCAGGAAACAGAATTGGTTTCTCACTGTTAAAAAAAGTAAGGAAACTCATTGCCAGTACATCATCAGATCCCACGCCGACAAATACCTGATCGTCCTGAAGCCCATACTCTCCTGCAATGGCATGCACAAGATCTTTCGCTGCCGGATCCGGATAAAGTCTCAGTGCATCTGTATCTGTATTCCGAAGTACCTCCGTAACCCCCGGTGCCGGCGGATAAGGATTTTCATTTGTATTTAATTTGATCATATCCGTCTGATTTGGCTGTTCTCCCGGTGTATACGGAACCACCTTGCGGATATTGTTTTCCCAGTTGCCCATCTTCATGTCTTCTTTCTTTTTTATCTACTTTTTTACGAGGATACATATGGATTGTTCCGTGCTACGCACTCTCACAATCCTACTTCCGAGCCACACCGGTCTTTCTTGCTGCTTCTGCAACTGCTTTGGCTACTGCCGGTCCAACTCTCTTGTCAAATGCCTTTGGAATGATATTATCTTCAGAAAGTTCTTCATCAGAGATCAGTTCTGCAATTGCTTTTGCTGCTGCAATCTTCATCTCCTCATTGATATCACTTGCTCTCACATCAAACGCACCTCTGAACACACCAGGGAATACAAGTACATTGTTGATCTGATTCGGGAAATCAGAACGTCCTGTTGCGATGACTCTTGCGCCACCTTTTCTTGCTTCATCCGGCATGATCTCAGGTGTCGGGTTTGCCATTGCAAATACAATCGCATCATCTGCCATTGTGCTTACCATCTCTGCTGTTACAATATTCGGTGCAGATACACCGACAAAAATATCTCTGCCCTTCATGGCAGCCTTAAGGTCCCCATGCAGCTGTTCTTTATTTGTTTTTTCTGCGATTTCCTTCTGTGCCGGATTCATCCATTCCTCACCAGGCGCCAGGATTCCCTTACGGTCAACCATGACTACATCACCGATTCCAAGTTCCAGAAGAAGTTTGCAGATGGAGATACCTGCTGATCCGGCTCCGTTGATGACTACTTTTGCTTCTGAGAATTTCTTTCCTACCAGTCTCAGAGCATTGGTCAGTCCTGCTGATACGACGATTGCGGTTCCATGCTGGTCATCATGAAAGATTGGAATATCACATTTTTCTTTCAGTTTTTTCTCTATCTCAAAACATCTCGGTGCGGAAATATCTTCCAGATTGACTCCACCGAAAGATCCTGAGATCAGATAAATGGTATTTACGATCTCATCTACATCATTGCTCTTGATACAGAGCGGAAATGCATCTACATCACCAAACGCTTTAAAAAGTGCACATTTTCCTTCCATTACCGGCATCCCCGCCTCCGGTCCGATATTTCCAAGGCCAAGGATCGCTGATCCGTCTGTAACAACAAGGCACATATTCCATCTTCTTGTCAGGTCATAAGATTTGTTCACATCCTTCTGGATCTCCAGACATGGCTGTGCAACACCCGGTGTATATGCAAGTGACAGGTCATCTTTATTCTCTGCCGGTACTCGTGTAACGACTTCAATCTTACCTTTCCATTCTCCGTGTAATCTCAGGGATTCTTTCGCATAATCCATCTCATTCTCCTCCTATTACAATTCCATTTGCTGGTCTTTTGTTGTTGCTATTCTTCTGCATCTCATCCATGCATTTTTCGATTATCTCCATATGCTCGGACATGTACTGCTCGGCACCCTTCTCATCGTTATTGATAATAGCCTCAACAAGAAGACGATGCTGTTCATCCACTTTAAATTCCGGACGGTTTTTCTTCATAATATAATCTCTGGTTCCCGCAATTATATTTTCAATCAGCTGATCCGCTGCAGCAAGCACACTGTAGATCATCGGATTGTCTGCAATCTTTGCAATCTGCGTATGCAGTTCTTTATCCAGTTCTCCTCTGGTCTTCTCATCTTCCGCTTTATCTATACTCGAAAGTATCCTCCACAGTTCTGCCGCATCCAGTGGTGTGCACTTTCTCGCAGCCAGAATTGCCATCTCTAGTTCCAGTGCAGCCCTAAGCTGCTGTGTCTGCCGGATATATCCGTTATTCAGTTTAAACAGTATAGACAATGGGCCAATCAGCCAGGAATCCAGGTCATCTGCTATATAGTTTCCACCACCGGGCACGGTCTTTATGATTCCAAGCAATTCAAGTGCTCTTAAGACTTCCCGTACCGCCGGTCTGGATACTCCCATCGTCTCTGCCATCGTTCTTTCTGCCGGAAGCGCATCGCCTGCTTTCAGATGTCCATTTTGAATATTATCTATGATCTGATTCAGTATTCCATCAAAAGCTTTCTCATCTTTAATTTCTTTAAACATATATCTGCCTCCTACATTTCCCTATTAATGTATCATTTATGAACCCTGTTGGCAAGCATTCCCTTTGCATTCTGCCTGCATTCTTTTTCATACAGCTTTTTCTAATTTATTAAAAATATCGATATAATTTGTGTTTTTATTCTAAACTTTTCTCATATCCTATTGACAAGTTCAAAAAAGAACGCATAATAAACGTAAGAGATTATTATAGTAAGGGAGATTATACTCATGAAAAAAAGAAATCTTATGCTATTATCAGCAATTGCTGCAGCATCGATCCTCATGACTGGATGCGGTTTCACCGCAGATGATCCGGCTGACAGTCAGGCTGTAACTATAACTCCAGAACCAACTGCTACACCGGCACCTACAGCTACACCAGCACCTACTGTTACCCCGACAGCCAACCTGACAACTACACCTGCACCGGCCGGAACAGATGCTTCTTCCACAACTCCGGCAGATGGTACAACAACAGACGGAACTGCTTCTACAGACAGCAGCACATCTTCTGATGCAGCATCCACAGATACCAGTTCTGACTCTGCTTCTTCCACAGCAAGTGCATCTTCCGGTGATGCATCATCTTATGTTGGTTCTACACTGAATGAATTCATGAACATCTATGGAACACCAGTTGATTATGAACCTGCATACGATGCAAATGGCAACGAAGTTGGTGGTGTTTACTCATTCAACGATTTCTCCATCACAACAGATTTCACTTCCGGAAGCGAAACTGTCGAAGCTGTTGATTATTATTGATCATAATAAGCCGCACATGACAAATACCCTGTCAGGGAATTCCTGCCAGGGTATTTTTTATGTATGTCTTTCTTTATTTTTCAGGTCGTTCTTTTCGATGTTTTTTGGATTCTTCGTATTTTTTCAGCTCTTTCAACGCCTTCTCACCCTGCGGATACAGAATAATGATATTGAATATTGTCATCAGACCGATTCCCACATCTCCAAGGTCCCATACAAAAGTATAAGCTGCAAGGCCACCTATAAACAACATAAACAGTGCTATGATCTTGTATGCCGTCTGTGATATCCAGTTATCTCCGAAAAGATATGCCACATTGCTTCTTGCATAGAATAAAATTCCAAGGAATGTCGAGAAGCTGAACAAAAATAATGTCGCTGCAATAAAAACCACACCAAATCTTCCGAGATGATGTTCCATCGCCGTCTGCAGAAGATCCATTCCGGAAAGTCCTGCAACTTTTTCTTCCGGGGCAAGAAGCATGATCATTGCAGTACAGCTGCAGATTACGATCGTATCGATAAATACTCCAAGTGCCTGTACCAGTCCTGCTTTGACCGGCTGATCACATTCTGCCGCAGCTGCCGCACACGGAGCAGAACCAGAGCCTGCCTCATTGGAAAAAAGTCCTCTTTTGACTCCATTCATCAGTACCGCCCCGAAACCACCGGCTGCCACCTGTCTAAATCCAAATGCTTCCTGAAAGATTCTTGCAAAAACGCCCGGAATACTGCCGATATTCATCACAATGACCAGAATCGTGATTGCAAAATAAACAACTGCCATTACCGGCACGATCATATCCAGGATCTTGACCGTCGCATTCTTACGAAGTACGATCACTGCTGCAACTGCAACAAGCACAACCGTCGTATAGACTGGCGGAATGGAAAATGCATTTTTAAACGAAGAAACAACGGAATTACTGATCACCTGACTGATACCACACCAGCAGATCAGGCCGGAGATTGCAAATAACACAGAAATCACAACTTTGTTTCTTTTTTTCTTTTGTTTTTCTTCCACATAGGCGTGGATATAGTATGCCGGTCCACCACGATAACCGCCATACAGTGGATCTTTTTCTTTATAGATCTGTGCCAGTGTTGCTTCAATAAATGCTGTAGATGAACCGATCAGTGCTGTTACCCACATCCAGAACACAGCCCCGGCACCACCTGCGGAAATCGCTGCAACCACACCGACCAGATTTCCCATACCAACCCTGGTAGCCGTTGATACGACCAGTGCCTGAAAAGATGAAAGACTGTTTTTATCCTTTTTCTTTTCAACCAGTGCTCTTACCATATCCGGAAACAGACGAATCGGCAGAAAACGCGTCCGGATCGTAAAATAAATTCCCGCCGGAATCAGTAAAATAATCAACAGCGAAATTCCAAGTGTACTGCCACCCGGCAGCGGAATATGCACCAAATCTCCCCACAGAAAGCTGTATATTTTCTCAATCAGATCAACCATCATAACTTTAACCCTCTTCCCATTTTCACACACCTGAAAGAACATTTCCCTCAGGCAGATACTATTCTAGTATAACTCATAATAACCTTTAAGCACAAGCACTTTTGAAGTTTAAAGTCAAAAATCGGCAGTCTTGACGTTATCCACTCCTTTGTTTATAATAAGTATGTCTGGAAAATCCAGATAATATTAACTTACATATCAAGACAAAGGTGGTCTTATTTTATGTTTAATTTTATGGTTACAAATGAAGGCGGCCTGACAACAGCCGGATACGCCATCGCAATCATCGCAGGAATCATTCTGTTCCTGGCTGCAATCTGTTTTGCAGGAAAACACTCAGAAAAACACAAACTGACTACAAGACAGCTTGTATTCTGTGCTGTAGCTATGGCACTCGCTTTTATCACTTCTTACCTGAAGATTATTACTCTGCCGTGGGGCGGAAGCGTTACTCTTTGCAGTATGCTGTTTATTGTACTGGCTGCTAACTGGTATGGTGTAGGCACCGGTATCACAGTTGGCCTTGCTTATGGAATCCTGCAGTTTATCCAGGAACCATATGTACTTTCCTTCTTCCAGGTGTGCTGTGACTACATTCTTGCATTCGCTGCCCTTGGAGTTGCCGGATTCTTCGCAAAGCAAAGCCATGGTCTGCTTAAAGGATACATTGTGGCAGTTATTGCCAGAGGTGCATTTCATGCACTTGGCGGATATCTGTACTGGATGAGCTACATGCCGGATAACTTTCCAAAATCCCTGACTGCAATTTATCCGATCGTATATAACTACAGCTATCTGCTTGCAGAAGGAATCATCACAGTGATCGTGATTTCCATTCCGGCAGTATCAAAGGCACTGGTACAGGTTAAGAAGGCAGCACTGGGTACTTCCCTGTAACCCGTTAATTTGTATTAACAATTTCCCATGGCATGCGCCCTGAGACCTGTTCTTCTCCTGATATTTCAAATCGATAAGCTTTCGTATAAATGATATCGCAATATGTAAAAATAGCGGGATTCTTCTTCTGTCGTATGGAGAAGATATCCCGCTGTTTTTTCATTCTATTTATATAAAAGGATTGTAGAACCTTCCAAACTTAATTGTCACCGTCAGACTTACAAACAGCAGAACTACGCCCAGTCCAAGCGCCACAAAATCTCTCCGCTCAAACGGCCGTCTGGTATACCACGTCCGTTTCTTATTCTTCCCAAATCCACGCAGTTCCATCGCATTAGAGATCGTATCAATACGGTTCAGACTCGTCAGAATCAACGGTAATAGAATATTAACAGAATTCTTTAATCTGGAAAAGAAGTGTTCATTTTTTCCAAGTTCCACACCTCTTGCCTGCTGTGCCTGGCTGATACTGTGATAATCCCTCTGAATATCCGGAATATAACGAAGTGCGATTGCCACAGAATATCCTACTTTATAGGAAATTCCAATACTGTTCAGACTGGCGGCAAACTCGCTCGGATTTGTCGCAGAAATAAACAGGATCGCAACTGGAAGGGCTACAAAATATTTCAGCGAAATATTCAACATATAAAACAGCTGCTCTGCGGTCACATCATATCTCCAAAACAAATGACACAATACATGCCTTGTTCCATACAGATTCGTTCCCTGATTCGGATCAAACAGAAAAATAAACAGGTTGTTCAAAAGCAGAAAAACAAGCATAAAGATCATCATAAACCGAACTTCACGGTATTTGATCTTACTGAGTTTAAATGCAGCAAGGCTGACTGCAAACAATCCCAACAGCACCCAGGTATTATAAGTGATCATACTTGCGAACGTGAACAACAGGAAAAATGCCAGCTTGGTTGTTCCTGTCATTTTGTGTACCACGCTGTCGCGGTCCAGATAATTTAATACCGTTTTAGCAGCCATGGCTTCTCACCTCCCTGTCCTCTCCGATAAATCGTTCCACAAATGCTTCCGGCGGTGTGATCGCACAATGATTTGCCAGAGTAAAAAGACTTGTTTCTTTCAGTGCCGCACGTTCGATCAGTTCCGGATCACAGAGTACTTCGGATGCTCTGCGGTCTGCGATCAGCTGTCCATCGGAAAATACCAGTGCTCTTGGTGTATATTCCAACATCAGATGCATATCGTGTGTGATCATCACGACTGTCACACCACGTTCATTGAGTTTACGCAAAAACTCCATGATCTCTGTATAATGTTTAAAATCCTGCCCGGCAGTCGGCTCATCCAGAATGATCAGTTCCGGATCCTGCACCAGTACACTTGCAATCGTCACACGTTTCTTCTGTCCAAAACTCAAAGCTGAAACCGGCCAGTTACGAAACGGATAAAGTCCGCAGATCTTCAATGTATCTTCTACCTTCTGCCGAACTTTCTCCTCCGGCATTCCTGCCTTCTGGAGACTCAGTGCTACTTCCTCATAGATCATCGTCTTCGAAATCATCTGATTTGGATTCTGCATAACATATCCGATATATTTCGCACGGTGACGGATATTCTCCTTTAACAGATCTTTTCCATGGAACAGAATCTCTCCGGAATCCGGATCCTCAAATCCACATACAAGTTTGGAAAACGTTGATTTTCCGGCGCCATTCCTTCCCACGATACTGACCATCTCTCCTTTGTCAATTGACAAGCTGACATTATGAAGTGTCTGATGCTCTTTCGTATATCCAAAACTGAGATTCTTCACTTCCAGAAGCTTTTCCCGTTCTCCGGCCTCTTCTTTAAACGGCTGTGCCTCAAACCATTCCTGTAATCTCTTACGGTCTCCTTCATTCAGCACAACAGAATCCACGTGTGCCGGCCTCTTTTCCTTTGTAATGTCGATTCCTGCATAGCGCATCGCAGTCACATAAAGAGGCTCACGAATGCCATTGTCTGCCAGCAGGCTGGTAGAAAGCAATTCATCCGGAGTCATATCTGCAAGGATCGTTCCTTCATTTACCAATATGATACGGTCTACGTTTCTCCAGAGAACGTCTTCCAGACGGTGCTCAATGATCAGAACTGTCGTATCCGTTTTTTTCCGGATCTCATCGATCAGCTCAATCGCCTGTTTTCCTGCTGCCGGATCAAGATTTGCCAGAGGCTCATCGAACAGGAGGATTTTTACCTGATCTACCATGACACCCGCAAGGCTGACTCTCTGCTTCTGTCCACCAGAGAGTTCATGCGGTGCATAATCCAGATGCTTCTCGATTCCTACCAGTTCTGCCGCATGTCTGGTGATCGCATGCATTTCATCCTGAGGAGTACAACTGTTTTCCAGAGCAAATGCAATATCCTCACCAACCGTCAGTCCGATAAACTGTCCATCCGGATCCTGAAGAACCGTTCCTACATGCGCAGATAATTCAAAAATACTGCTGTGTGGTGCGTCCACACCATCCACCGTCAATGTTCCCTTACATTCTCCCGGATTTGAAAAAGGATTCAGTCCGTTGATACATCCTGCCAGGGTACTTTTTCCACTTCCGGAAGGTCCCGCGATCAGCACTTTTTCACCTGGATAAATATCCAGATTGATTCCAGTCAGTGTAGGTTTTTTTTGCGCCCGGTACTGGAATGAAAAATCTTTAAATGAAATAACAGGGGATTTTTTCTCAGCCATTCAAACACCTCAAAATTTATATTAACCATTCAATAACTACAAAAACAATTCAAGAATACTATCTGATCAACAATAGAAAAAGCCTTTTCACAAGCCATATAAGCTACATGAGAAGGCTTTTCCGACGCTGTCCACTTCTGCATGAACACCTGTGAACAGCAACTCCATATCTTATTCCTGATCCAGGGAACCCTTCTTGGCAATCGTCTTTGTATATGCCAGAACAAGAAGTCCACCTACGATCACACCGGTGACTGTATTAGAAACCGCTGCAAATACACCCTGTGCAAATACTTTGTTTGCAGGTTCTGCATAGATCAGAATATCAAGTACAGGTGCTACAACTACCCATCCGATCACATGCGCGATCACATTTGCAACTACAAATACAGCAACTTTGCCTTTTCCGAATTCACCCTCCTGAACATCAAGTTTCTTGGCAAACAGTCCGATAACCACGCCGACAAATGCTGATGTGATTACCCAGCTCCACCACGGACTTCCACCCCAGGAAAGATCGATCAGTGCGTGGCCGATAAACCCGATCAGTCCGCCTGCAACCGGTCCATACATAGTAGCCAGAAGTGCAAGTACTGCATACTGAAGACTGATATTTGTGTTCGGTACCGGGCTCGGTATTGCAACAAAACGTCCGAGTACAAAGAACAGTGCTGCGCCAATTCCGACAGCAACCACGGTTTTGATACTGCTGTTGTTTTTCATGATAGTATCCTCCTCAAAAAGTTTTGCTCCGGTCATGCCAGAGACAGTGATAGTATAAGTCTTTTGGGCAGATTTTGTCAATGGATTCCAAGTGCTTCTTTTGCAAGTTCATCGACCATATCATTGTACTTATCATTAGAATGTCCTTTGACTTTTCGAAATTCAATGTGAACCCGTTCTTTCGCCTTACGATAAAAATCACGATATGCAATCGTTCCGGCTTTGTTTGCTTTCCAGTCACCATTGCACCAGCTCGCGATACCCTGATAATCGTGATAAATTATAATAGAAGGGATTTTGTGGTCCAGAGCGTATTGCATCGCTGCTTCACTTCCTTTGATCTCACCAGCCACATTTCGCATCTGCGCCAACTCTGGATCAGACATTTTCTGCGAAAATTTCTCTTCTTTTCCATTGATCAGAACCACCATCCCGTAGGAAAATTCTTTCGTGCCTGCATGATAGCTTCCATCAACGTAGATTTCCACCGCACCTGCTGACGGATCACCTCCCTGCATGTCATCTGCAGCCACAGCAATTCCCAGATATTCCTTTGCTTCCTCTTCCGTCCCAAAGCTCTTATATATCGCGCCCGGATACCCCATTACCTGCTTCTTACACTCATCCCAGGTAAGGAACATCCCTATCTTTCTTCCCTGTCTTACTGCATAAAATTTCTTTTTTGCCATGCTGCCTCCTATCTGTCATCCTTCACTGCCATTCACAGATAATATCCGCCAAACAGCAGCCACCCTATTTCTTCTTATACTATACATGAGAATTTTCAAATTACAAGAAAAAAAGAAGACTCCCGTCATGGAAATCTTCTTTTTTCTGACTTATTTAATGCCATACGATCTGACAGACTTATTCAGCTACTGCAATCGCTTCTACTTCACACAGAACATTCTTCGGAAGCTGTTTTACAGCAACGCAGGAACGAGCCGGTTTGCTTGTGAAGTATTTTTCATAGACTGCATTAAATGCAGCAAAATCTGCCATATCAGCAAGGAAGCATGTTGTCTTTATAACATTGTCAAATGTAAGACCAGCTTCTTCAAGGATCGCTCCAACATTTTTGCAGGACTGCTCAGCCTGAGTCTCGATCTTATCCCCTGCAACTTCGCCGGTTGCCGGATCTACCGGAATCTGGCCGGATGCGAATACAAAATTTCCTGCCATTTTAGCCTGAGAATATGGTCCAATTGCTGCAGGTGCTTTCTTAGTTTCAAATGTTTTCATGAGAAATTCCTCCGTTCAGTCTTTTTCTCATCATAGCACCAAAATTTTTGTTTCGTCAATATATTTTTTGTATTTTATTCTGCAGTTTCCTCTGTTTCTGCCTCTGCTGCCCATACCGGAACTGCTGCTCCAGGTCACATTATTTTCTCTTGGCTCTGATATATCATTTCAGGATATTTACGTTTGATATCTTTCAGGAAGATCCGACCGGAAAATGCAATATGCGGAAGCTCATAAAACTGGCTCTGCTTCGGGCAGATCGGACGATACAGAGGATCCGCCACAATAATGTCTGCATCTCTCAGCAGCTTTTCCATCTCTTCTTCGCCATTTGCTGTACAGTCATTTGTCGCCAGAAGATTCTCGTGAGTTTCCAAAGGACAGATAACACGGACTGGTTTTTGATATTTTTTTTCGATGAATGCCGCCAGCGAGCCCATGGTTACAGCTTCACCAATGAGGGTAATTTCCGGTACCCCGCTTAAACGGTTTGCAAGATACGCTGTCGAATCATTATTCTTTTCCTCATTTCTGCCTTCTGTTTCATGTGGGATTTTTTTGTTCATGATCTGTATAAGTTCTTCTGTAAATCCGCTGATCGGAGTTCCGATGACATACGGAGTCCCGAATTTCTCTCTAAGTATCTTCGCAGCCGGAAGTCCCACGGAAGAAACAACCAGATTCATTTCTACTTCGCCTGTGCGGGACAAATTTTCAAGTGTATCACCCATAGCCCAGGAGGAAACAACTTCCCATCCATATTTTTGAAGATTTTTCTTCATGATATCTACATTGATCTGTGGCCCAAAATCCAGTGGGGTTACACCAAGGAGATTGAGCGTATGAGGTTGGTTGACTGACGATTCTCTGTCAATTGCCGATTCTGCTGTTTTTGATACAGTTTCCGACTCTCCTGTAAATCGCTCTGCAATCCTTGCCAGAGCAATTCCTGCACCATAAGTGTAATCATGCATACCATTCGTCGGAATGGCAAAAGCCGGAATTCCTGTCTCTGTCTCAATCACCTGGGCAATTGCAGGAAAATCTGTCCCATTCATAAATGGGATTGGAGAACCCGCAAGGGCAATAAACCTTGGCTTCAATTCTCGCGCCGTTTCTTCAATATCATGAATAAATTTCGCATCATTTCCCATGACTGCATCGATCTCTGTCAGCCCGGAAATATAGATCAGACTGTCCTGATTGTACCAGCGAATCTCATCGTGCGTATTGTAGGTAGAATTACAGCCTGAAGGATCGTGCATGACCACCATACCGCCAAGTTCATACAGGGCAGAACACACGCCTGAAACATCCGCAGTATAAACCGGTATAATCTTATACGACTGTCTCATATGCAGCTTTCGCACCCCCATCCTTTGCGAATGATCAGATCTTCCGGAGCTTTTTCTTCGAGAAAAGCTTCTGTCATCAATTCCAGAGTCCTTCGAATCCCATCAAAGCCCCATAAACCACCACCCTGCACCATATTAACAAAATAACTGCTGCCGGAAAACCAGGCGGCTTTCTGCCCAATGGCAAGAACTTTCTCTTCTGTATGGCGTGGAAGGACACGCATCTTTGCCTGAATCGTAGCACAGAGTTCAAGATCTGGATGATGTATCTTTAACCAGTCAAATACATTTTTTTCTTCCGGGCTTACACTGTCAAGGTAAACCGTTGTCACATGAAATCCATGTTTCAGAAGAAAACCTGCAAGTCCAAGTGGTCTGGGATGATACAGATAGTCCAGGACGATCGAAGTATCACCAATGATTGCTTTGGCGTGACCAACAGCATTTTCGCAGAGTGTAATTTCTCGTTTGCAAAAAGCTTCCAGTTCTTCAGATATTGTTTCTATACCTAAAACATTCTCCTGTTCCTGGCCCGTCTGCAGCTCCTGTAGCAGCTTTCTCAGTTCTTCTTTAATTTCCCTATAATCAAAACTTCCCGGCAGATACAGATGTTTTCTGTTCAGTCTTTCGGCCAGCATTTCTGCACCATATTTTGCCGGAGGATAGCAGGAAATAAAAAATTCTCCTGCACCAAGACATTGGTATTCTTCCCAGTTTTTGCATGCCGGGATTTCTCTTAACGTGTATCCCTTATTTTTCAGCAAACGCTTGATATCACTGTTTTTATCCAGCACAAAGTCACTTCCGACAAGAGTCACTGTTTTCTTATCAATGTATCCTGCTGTCAGAGGATCATACATTGCTTTGCGTAGTTTCTGATCCGGCGTAGCTCCATGCTTCTGCATGATCGGATCCATATAACAGCGTACGAACACGATCTCCGGAAAGCGTGCTTCCAGTTCTCCATACACCAGTTCCAGGTCACATCCCAGAAAATGGTGCAGACATACTGTAAAAAGAAGCACTGCTTTCGGTTTTTTTTCAAGTTTCTTCAGGACATCGGTCACTCCTTCGATCGTCACATCCTCCAGATTTCCATTGAGAAGATTTTCTTCTTCTACAATCACAAAGGAAAAACGTTCTGCTGCATTCATCTCTGCCGCTGTCAGGACAACACCCCGCATGCAGTTGTCTGCACAGACATAAATCTGGATTGCCTCTGGCATTAGCATTCCGGTATGAACAATGTTCCAGTTACCATGTGCAGGAGAATTAAATTCCAGACCTGTTGGAAATGGAACAGGAAAATCAGCCTCTCCAATCGTTATAACCGCACCTTCCGGATCTATCTCACCACCAACTCGTTTCAGCATAAACCATCCTCTCTGCAGAGGTTCAGAATCTGCTCTGCCAGTATGCGGTATTCTGTTGCCATTTCGCTTTCCGGATAACATTCCATCAAAGTCTTTCCCTGTTCTTCTGCGTCTGTAACCAGATCACTGTGGGTAAGTTTTCCGATTACCTTTGTTTCAAAATCTTCCGCAAGTTCCTGTACTTTTTCTTCTTCCCGTTTTACATTGCGGCGATTCAGGATAATTCCTCCAAGGGCAGCATAACCACGGTTTCTGAAATTCTGTACCGCCATGGCAATATTGGCCCCGGCATGGATTGCCATATTTTCCCCGGATGTGATAATAAAAACTTTGTCCGCATATCCTTTTCGCATTGGCATGGAAAAGCCCCCGCAAACAACATCCCCCAGTACATCATAAAGGACAATATCCGGTTTATAGGTTTCATACGCTCCGGTTTCCTTTAATTTTTCAAGAGCCGTAATGATTCCACGTCCTGCGCAGCCAAGCCCTGGTGTCGGACCACCTGCCTCTACACAGATCACGCCCTGATAACCGACCATGGTCATGTCTTTGAGTTTGAGGTTCTGCTTTTTTTCATTATAAAGATCAAGCACCGTTCTCATTTCTTTTCCGTGACGAAGCTGAGTCGTGGAATCTGCTTTTGGATCACAGCCAATCTGCATAACTGTCAAACCTTTTTCTGCAAGTGCTGCTGCCACATTGGATACAGTCGTTGATTTGCCAATGCCACCTTTGCCGTACACTGCTATTTTAATCATGTTTTTCCTCCATGTGTGTGATGACATTGGAATAAGCGGTTTTCGTGGATACGCCTTTCAGTCGGCCAATCTTGCCGGAAAGAGCACTGATGATATCCTGTGAAGCATCAATGGCAATACTGATGATGCTGATTCCTTTTTCACGGTATGGGATACCCATGCGACCGATGATATGGTCACGGGCATCGTAAAGGAGCTGGTTTAAAGTTTCAATCGAATTGTTGTCCTCTACAATGATGGAGATTACTGCTACTCTAGTATCCATGTTAGTCCTCCGTGTTATACATACAATAATTATAGCTGTTCAGTGCCCTCATGGGACATTTCTTCTGAACAGAGCAATATATTATTAAATTCATCCAGTCAACAGAATTCTGCACGAGTAGAAAACTGGATTGAACTGACGGCAAACGGAGATTTCGTCGAGAGTTATGTGCTAGCTGCTATCACCGAGCGCACTGTCTGAGGCAAAGCCGAGTTTGCGCGAATGACAGCAAACAAGCGCACGTAACGAACAGAAATCGCAGTGTGTCAGGAAACCAGTTTTTCTATCTCTGTGCAGATTCGTGATTACTCATAATTAATGATTACTCATATCTTAACATATACGTGGCAGTAACTCTCCCCCCGGCTGTGGAAGGAGTGCCTGAGTGCCGATTTCAGTGGTCATGACGACTTTACCCGGCTGATCATCAATAACTTCTCCGATAATGGCAGCATCTTTGGAGTATGGACATTTGCGGAGAGTCTCTACGATTTTTTCAGCTTCGGCTTTTGGTGCCATGATGACCATACGGCCTTCGCATGCCAGATAAAGTGGTTCGAGTCCAAGCATGCCACAGACTCCTTTGACTTCCGGTGCTACCGGAACGGAGGCGGCATCAAGTCGAATCCCAACATTGCTCTGTCCGGCTATTTCATAGAGAACAGTTCCGACACCACCTCTTGTAGCATCACGGATTACATGGAGATCATGAGTCGTGTTCATAACAGCTTCTACTGTTTTCCAGAGAGGTGCGCAGTCGCTGGTAACATTTGCTTCAATTCCGAAATCTTCTCTTGCAAGAAGGATCGTGCATCCATGTCTTCCGACATCTCCGGTCACGATAATCGCATCTCCCGGCTGCGCAAGTGTTCCGCCAACATTTACTCCGTCTTCAATCTGTCCCATTCCGGTCGTTGTGATAAAAACACCATCCACCTGTCCTTTTCCGGCTACTTTGGTGTCTCCGGACACGATATGTACACCGGCTTCTGCCGCCGTTTTTTCCATCGCAGAAACGATTTCTTCCAGTTTTTCCATCGGAAATCCCTCTTCGATAACAAATGCACAGGTCAGATAGAGTGGTTTTGCACCCATGCAGGCAAGATCATTGACTGTTCCACAGATAGAAAGTTTACCAATATTTCCTCCCGGAAAGAATGCCGGTGAAACGATAAATCCGTCTGTTGATACTGCCATTTTTCCTGCCGGCGGAGTCAATACTGCTGCATCATCTGCAGTCAAATCCGGATTTGCAAAATGTGCTGCAAAAATCTGGTCGATCAGTTCAGAGGTCTGGCGACCTCCGGCACCGTGTGCCATCGTTACTGTTTTATCTTTTAAACTGCTCATAGGATCATCCTCTTTTTTCTTAATATTATCATACCTGCAGATTGCTTCATTACTTCGTAATTCTCGCAGTCTTACAATCATTCGGAATACGTTGATTTATTGATTGTCTCCATACGCATAATAAGCCGAACATGCACCTTCATTCGAAACCATACACGCGCCTACCGGATGTTGCGGGGTACAGACTTTCCCAAATACTTTGCAATCGGATGGTTTACATTTTCCCTGCAGGACATCTCCGCACCGACAGGCAGGATTCGCTTTGCCCTGAATCGATGGAATGTTGTATTTCTTTCTTGCATCAAATGCACTCCATTCTTTTTTGAGGCAGACTCCTGACTTTGGAATCACTCCAAGACCTCTCCACTCACTATCGCACGCCTCTGTCATTTCTTCGGTAAGCTGTTGTGCCTCACGACTTCCTTCCGGCTTCACAACTCGCGGATAGCAGTTTACAAAGAATGGTTTTCCCTCCTGAAATTTCACCAGTGCAACCGCCAGTGCTGTGAGAAGCTCTTTTGCTGTAAAACCGGCCACAACACCACTTACCCCTTCCTCTGTCAAATCTTCACAGAGTTCCGTACCTGTGATTGCATTGACATGTCCGGGATACAGAAAAACATCTGCACTTCCTTTTAAGGCTTCATATGCCTGTGGCATGGTTTTGTTCGCCATTAACAGAGAATAATTAGAAAGCTCATCTTTCTTCGCCTGTTTTACAGAAAGGCACTCTGCCGGTGTCGTTGTTTCAAAACCGACAGAAAGAAAAACGACCTGTTCTTCCGGATGTTCAAGAGCATATTTTTCTGCATCGGCCGGAGAATAAACGATTCTGATCTTTGCTCCTTTTTCTCTTGCTCCTGCAAGGCTCATTTCCGTTCCAGGCACTCGTACCAGATCTCCAAAGGTACAGATCGTCACATTTTTTTTCAGTGCCAACCACACCGCTTCATCAATAAATCCGACTGGTGTTACGCAGACCGGGCATCCCGGACCAGAGATCAATTCCACCTGTGGTGGCAGAAGTTTGCGAATGCCAAGTCGAAATATCTCGTGTGTATGTGTTCCACAGACTTCCATGATACGGACTGCCGCACCATCATAGTTCTCTATGATCTCCCGCGCTGTTCTTTTTTTCTCTTCTCCCATTACAGCAGTTCCTCCATTAACTGATCTGTTTCGTCATCATCTTCATCGGTGATCTTTGCAATTGCAACGCCTGCGTGAACCATCACATAATCGCCTGGCTCCAGGTCTTCCAGAAGCTGTGCGGAAACTTCTCTCTTAGCTCCACCAGCATCTACAACTGCTGTTCCTTCACTGATTTTTACTACTTTTGCTGATAACCCTACACACATGGTAATGCCTCCCTTTTACTATGTAACTTGTATTATTTTATATAGTCTTTGTCTCTATGCTTTTTCCAGATATGCCATCGCATACACAGCCTGTCCCAGCGCAATCCCACCATCATTTGGCGGCAGCAGCTGATGTTTCAACACTTCAAATCCCTGTTCCAGAAGCATATGATCAGTCAGCTCCAGAAGCAGTCTGTTTTGAAAAACCCCGCCACTTAAGGCTGCTTTATTACAGCCGCTCAGTTCTCTGATCTTCACACAGGCTGCCGTGATCTGGCAGGCAATCTCCCGATGGAAAAAGTATGCCAGCTTGCCCGGATCTTCTCCATTTAATTGACGATTCAGGATTTCTTTTATCAGGGATTCTGTGTTGAGCAGCAAGCGATCACCTGCAGAAATCAACTTGTCATCCATTCTCTTTATTTCTTCTGTCTCTGACAGATTTTCATTTCTACTGAGAGTATCTGTATCCTCTTTATCGTAACCATATTTTTCAGTTTCCTGAATTTGTTGTTTACTCTTTTCAAGCATAGTTTCCCGGTACTCTTCTGCTGCAAATTCCAGTGCCATAGAAGCCTCACCTTCAAATGTAGACTTCCTTCGGATTCCAAGCATCGCACTCACACCGTCAAACAATCGTCCTGCACTGGTTGATATCACGGCATTGATCTTACGATCTGCCATGGTAAACTGCACGTTTGCTTCCTGTTTCGTACAAAGTTCTAATTTTTCTGTGATTTCAGCTGCTTTTTTTCTGTCACCTGTCATTCCATAGATCAGAGAAACTGCAATTCTCCATCCTTCTTTCGAAGAAGCGTCTCCACCAACCTGAAGAAATGGCATCACACTTCCCACTCTCGTGAATCCATCTAAATCTGATAACAGGATTTCTCCTCCCCAGATCGTACCGTCAGTTCCATATCCGGTTCCATCAAAAGATACACCGATCACCTGCTCTGCGCAGTCATTTTCTGCCATGCAGGAAAGGATATGTGCATAATGATGCTGCACTTTCACCACCGGAAGTCCCAGTTCTTCCGCGACCATCACAGAATTGTACTTTGGATGCATATCACAGCATACAATCTCCGGTTCTACTTCCAGCAGTGTTTCCATCCTTCCTACAGTCTCCCGAAGTGCTTTTACCGTTCGCAGATCTTCCAGATCTCCGACATATGGAGACGGATAAAATCGGTTATCCACACCAATGCAAAAAGAATTCTTGAGTTCTCCACCAATGGCAAGCACCTGTCCTCGATATGGTGTGGAAACCATAAACGGAAGAGGTGCATACCCTCTGGAACGTCGGATCATATATGGTCTGTCCTCATAAAAATCCATTACCGAATCGTCCGCACGGATACGGATCTTGCGGTCATGGGACAGCATGCAGTCGCAGAATCCGGACAATTCTGCCTCTGCTTCCTGATCATCACGACAGATTGGCGCACCAGAAGTATTTCCACTGGTCATTACCAGAAATTCCGGCATTTCAATTCCATCATCATATGTAAAAATCAAAAGCTGTACTGGTGCATACGGCAACATTACACCAACTTTGGGATTGCCCGGTGCTACGGACGGACAGAGGATTTTTGCTTCTTTTTTCTTATCCAGAAGCAGGATCGGTTTCTGATGTCCATCTAGGATCCTGGTCTGTTCTGCACTCACTTCACATTCTTTTCTGACTGCTTCGAGATTTTTTGCCATCACTGCAAACGGCTTCATCGGACGACGTTTAAGCTGGCGAAGTTTCCGAACTGCTGTTTCATTCGAAGCATCGCAGCAAAGATGAAATCCTCCGATTCCCTTGATTGCAACAATTCCGCCCCCGGCAATCGTTTTTCTCGCATAAGTGATTGCTTCTCTGCCCCGTTCTTCTCTGCCGATCAGATACACTTCCGGACCACATTCATTACAGCATACCGGCTGTGCATCGTATCTTCTGGTCGCAGGAGCATTGTATTCTTTCGCACAGTCCGAACACATCGGAAACTCTTTCATACTGGTCCGCTCACGATCATAAGGAAGCGAATCCAGAATCGTCAGTCTCGGTCCGCAACAGGTGCAGTTGATAAACGGATGCAGATATCTCCGATTCTTCGGATCAAACATTTCCTCTTTGCATTCCTCACAGATTGCGATATCCGGAGAAACAAAAATTTCACCCTTTGTCTTCTCGCTCTCGATGATATCAAACTGTGTATAACTCCTGGAATTTTCTATTTTTTCCACATTTATCTTAAGGATTGCAGCCCTCCGCGGTGGATTATTCTGAATCTCGGTGATAAATCCTTCTACTTTTTCTTCTGGTCCCTGTGCATAGATTTCCACGTAAGGACCTTTGTTACAGACATTTCCGTGGATTCCCCATGTCACCGCATGTCTGCTGACGGTCGGTCGAAATCCTACCCCCTGCACGATTCCGTAGACACGGATCTGTCTGGTGATTTCTTCACTCATATTTTACTCCCGTTTGCTGTACTCCATTTCTGCAGACTATTATTTTTACTTCCCGATCAGTTTTCCTGACACTGCAAAATGCCTTGTATTCACAAATATCCCTCCAAACTCCGGTATCATACGCTTCATACATTCATCTGCAAAAATGATATCAAAATCTCCATTCTCTACCACTTCTATATAGTCATCTTCATCACGGAGAAATACATCGCCTTCCTCCCGAAGTTCTTTCTTCATCATAAACCAGTCTGCCACCTGAACGATTTCTGCCCCTCTGGCTTTCAGTTCTCTTCGAATAGAATCTGCGATCACCTGCTGGTGTACGACCAGAATTTTCTTTCCGGTATAATCCATCTCCGGAATCAGTTCTCCTGCCAGTGGATAACTGATTTCATACGGTGTTCCAAATGTCTTCTCCAGATATTGTGCTGCCACAAGTGCTGCCGGAGAAACCACAATATTTTTACTTGCTGAGGAAGCTTTTTTTATTTCTTCAAGCCCATCTCCCATACCGTAGCACACAGCCTGCTGATCGTATTTCTGCTGGAACAGCTCTCGCATTTTGTCAGCTGCTTTAAGGTCACTGACATCCTGCGGTGTCATTCCCAGGATACCAATTCTATGCTCATCTACAGGATATTTTTCCACTGCAAATGTCCTGAAAAGTTCCAGAAAAGCCTTCTCTTCTCCCTTATCATAGTGTTCCATTCCGTCTGTATTTACTGTCAAGATCGGAAGATTTATTTTCTTTTCGCTCATGCGTTTGAGTGCAAGATAATCGGTCGCGATTACGGCCGGAACCGGCGTACCGATCACAGCTGCAAACGTAGCATCCACTTTCTCTGCCGCATCTGCAAGCTTCGCCACGAGGCGGTCATCCCGCCCAAGAATAGCATCCATATCACGAAGTCCTGCACTGAAGATCGCACTTTTCTGTTCAAACCACCGCGGCTCATCAAAGCCACAGACATTACCGGTGCATCCACCGGCATCACAGATCACTACGATCCCACCAAGTTCAAAAAGCACCGATACCGCACCAGACTGATCCGGTGCAAATGGTGTCAGATATTTTCGAAGTCCTCTCATTCTGCCACCTCCTTCAGTGCCTCAAACAATCTTCTCACTCCCGCAAATCCATAGGGCTGCTCGTCCTGATTCCACATAATTCCCGGGCAGTCCTGGTGGTAATAAAGGGCATCTTTCCCTATCGTAATATTCACGCCGCTCTCTGCCGGATCATAATAGATCATCGTCGGTTCCATATTAGAAAATACCCTTGTCTCTGGACTTAAGAGCGCAAGCTGTTTCATATACACAAAGTTCTCTGCCGTAATCGTTCCATAAATCTCAGGTACTTTGAATCCATATTTCAGAAGAGCCAGTGCCAGTTCAAACGGATCCCCGTTCATGCATTCCCCGACTGCAAATGATGCATCCGGACAGACTTTTCGGAAATCCTCTACTGCCTGCTCCGCTGCTTTGCGATACGTATCTGTATCAAAAGAAATGCCCAGAACAGACCCCAAGGCCTGGTACTGATTCTGTATCTTATCTGTCTGATACAGGCGACGGAGTTCAATAAAAGGAATCTTCAACCGGTCATTAAAATCCTCCGCCGCAAAACGGGATTCCTGATGCAAAACCAGGTTGAAATTCGCCTCAGACATTGTCTTATATTCCTCAAAATTTCTGCATCTGGAGATTTCGTGAATCGTTTTTATCCCGGCACTGTGGAGGAGATCATACAGCTCACAGTCGTCCACAAGCGGAGAAAAAAATCCCAGTAGATTGACTACATTTCCTTTTTTCTTCGCTGGTTCCAGGAGGGAATACAGAGACTGTCGTACATGTACCATCGGCGGTTTCCGTCCTTCTCTGGTCAGTGCATACATATAACAGGGACGCACCGGAAGTCCTGCTTTCTCCTCGGCCTTGCGGCATACACGCTCCATATCTGTGCCAAGAAGTGCATCCACACAGGTAATACAGATCATCACCACGGAAGGTTTCTGCTCAAGACTTTCGCAGATTTCTTCCACTGCTTTTGGGATTTTCTTAAGATGACGTCCTGTCACAATATCAGTTTCGTCCATCATCAGATAAAAAAATCGGTTGTCATATTCCCGCATGGAACTGATCAGAGACGTATTTCGCCCACAGCATCCCGGAGCCACGATCAGCATGATCGAACCCGGAACTGCCAGCCCTGCTCTCTTGACTCCGAACCCTTCTGCTCCCGGAGAGTTAAAGGCAAGGGTCGCCGGAGAACTGTAAATAAGATGCATATTTGATTTAAACTGACCCGGGATATTCTCTCTTCCACGTTCATTCAGTTCTTCTACTGTACAATAATAAGCTCTGCTCATTCTTCTTCCTCTGCTTTCAAAAGCATCTCTGCCAGATCAAAAAAGCGTCTGCTAATCGAGGACTTTGCATCTCCTTCGATCACTGTTTTACCCTGGTCTTCCCATCGGATGATCTCATCACTTCTCGGTATCTCACCAACAATCGGAATACCGCTCTTGTCTGCAAATGCCTGCACTTTTTCTGTTTCATTTTCGACGTTTCGATGATTCAAAACAATACCGAAAACCCGCGCATAACTCCGATCTTCGAAGTTTCTCACGGCACTGGAAATATTATTTGCAGCATATAAAGCCATCTTCTCTCCGGATGTCACGATCAGCACTTTCTCTGCATATCCTTCACGAATCGGTGCAGCAAATCCTCCGCACACTACATCACCAAGCACATCATAAAGAACCACATCCGGCTGGTATGTTTCAAATAATCTCAAATCCTCCAGAAGCTGGAATGTCGCAATAATTCCTCTTCCGGCACACCCAAGTCCCGGTGTCGGACCGCCTGTTTCAATACAGAGAACGCCTCCGAATCCTTCACGTGAAATGTCTTCCAGTTTCTCCGGTTCCTCGTCCTCTTCCCGCATATAGTTCATAACCGGGCGAAGTGGTTCTCCACCAAGCAGATTGATCGTAGAATCTGCCTTCGGATCACAGCCAATCTGAATGACTTTCTTCCCCATAGAAGCAAAAGCCGCCGCCAGATTGGAAGTCACTGTCGATTTCCCGATACCACCCTTTCCATAAATTGCCACTTTCAGCATTTGCAAATACCTCCCCATACATACAAAAAGACTCCTCCACCGTCAGGGTAGAGAAGTCCTGTAAATTTCACATCAACAACTATTCCCGCTCGGATGAATTCCTTGCCGTCAGAGTCTGTTCTGTTTTCGTTTTATTCTGTTTTATTGTACTTTAAAGACACCGGGTGAGTCAATACTAACAGGAATGTATTTCAGACTGAAATTTCTGAATATCTTTTGCGATCTCACCACTTAAAAGCAACATACAGATCAGGTTTGGAATCGCCATAAGTGCATTCGCAATATCCGAAAAATTCCATACAAGGCTCAATGTCTGTGTACATCCCAAATAAGCGACCAGCGAAAATACAACTCGGTAAATCATGTTAAATTTGTGTGTTCCCAGAAGATATTCAAAAGCTTTTTCTCCATGATATTCCCATCCCAGAATCGTGGAAAATGCAAACAATGTGATGCCGATTGTTACAAGCCATCCGCCTGAAGTTCCAAGGATTGTCTTAAATGCGGCAATCGTAACATCCGAACCTGTAAGCATTTCACCGGCTTCATTGGTCATTCCAAGGACTCCTGAAGATGCAATGGCAAGGCCAGTAATCGTGCATACAACTATCGTATCCCAGAAAGTACCGGTCATATTTATGTAACCCTGACGTACCGGATTATCAGTAGTTGCCGCTGCCGCTGTGATTGCAGCAGAACCCATACCTGCTTCATTTGAAAACACACCACGTGCAACACCAAATCGCATCGCACTCATCATAGATGCAACAATGGAACCGCAGAGGCCACCACCAACCGCTTTGACTGAAAATGCCATTTTAAAGATCATCGCAAGTCCTGACGGCAAATTGGAAATATTTCCCAAAATTACGATCATTCCACAGATGACATAAAAAATTGCCATAACGGGAACGACAATCGAAGAGACTTTTGATATAGATTTAATTCCGCCTACAATAATCAGTAAAGAAACTACTGTGATCACAATTCCAGTTACCCATGTCGGCACGCTAAAGGTAGAATGTAAAGCTCCGGCAATAGAGTTTCCCTGTGTCATGTTTCCGATTCCAAAAGAAGCAATTACTGCAAACAGAGCAAAAAGCCATGCCAGAACAGCGCCAAACGTCTTATTTTTCAGACCTTTTTTCATCGTATACATAGGACCGCCACTCATCTCACCCTTGGCATTTATCTCACGATATTTAATTGCGAGCATGCACTCACTGAATTTGGAAGTCAGGCCAAACGCTGCCGAAATCCACATCCATACAAGAGCTCCCGGACCACCAGATACCATAGCAGTTGCAACACCAACAATATTACCTGTTCCAATAGTAGCTGCGAGTGCCGTTGTAAGTGCAGAAAACGGAGAAACATCCCCTTCCCCACGACTCTTTGTGCGTGCCTCTTTACTGAGAGTACTCTTCAGTGCATATCCGAGATTTCTCCACGTCAGAAATCTTGTTCGAAATGTAAGAAATATTCCGGTTCCTACCAACAGGACCAGCATAACCGGTCCCCAGACAAAATCATCAATCTGTGCAATAATTTCGTTCAACTGTTCCATATCGATGTTCCCTCCTCTTTTCCTATACATTAAAGTACTCCCGACAGCTTCAAAAAAATGCATTTTTTTCGGAAATGCAAAAAGGAGCGATGCTGTAGCAACATCGCTCCTTTTGATAAATGTATAATTTTCTGTATTATATACTTATTTTCACACTTTTGTCAAGACAATTTTGTTTACAGCAATCCCGCAAACAATCTCATAAACAGCTGTCCCAGTCGTAGGTATGCACTGCGTCCTGTACGATATTTTTCTGTAACTTCGCGGCACTCTTTCATCGTCTCATACAGGTCATTTCGAATATCCTGAACAGCATCACAGTCTGCCATAAAGCATCCATTTTCGAAGTGATGATACAGACTTCGATAGTCCAGATTGATTGTTCCACAAGTCGCCATACAGTCATCCGCAACACTCATCTTGGCATGACAAAATCCCGGTGTCCATTCATAAATCCGAACCCCATCCTTGACCAGTTCATGATAAAAAGATCTGGTGACATTATAGACCAACTTCTTATCCGGAATTCCCGGGGTGATGATCCTTACATCAACACCACGCTTTGCAGCAAGTGTCAGTGCATGTGCCATTTCATCCGTAATGATCAGATATGGTGTCATAAACCAGCAGTATTTTTCTGCTTTATCTGCCATACTGATGTAGACCTCTTCTCCCACCTGTTCATCATCCAGTGGACTATCTGCATAAGGCTGTATAAATCCTGTCTGCTGTGCCTCATATGAATATTCCAGGAGAAACTGCTCAAGATCCGTGTCATTTTCATCCTTATCACTGACAGCATTCCACATCTCCAGGAATGTCACCGTCAGTGAACGTACTGCATCACCTTCCAGACGAATGCCAGTATCTTTCCATTGTCCATAAGGATGTGTCAGATTAAAATATTCATTTGCAAGATTATAGCCTCCTGTGAATCCAATCTTGCCGTCAATCACCGTAATTTTTCGATGATCTCTGTTGTTCAGAAATAAATTTAAGCCTGGCACAAATGGATTAAAGACCCTGCAACGTATTCCGACAGCCTCCATCTTTTTGATAAAATCTGTATTGATAAAGCCAATCGAGCCCATGTCATCATAAAAAACACGGACCTCTACCCCAGCCTTCACTCGTTCTTCCAGCACATGCTGAATCCGCTGCCACGCCTCGGCATCTTCGATTGCATGGTACTCCATAAAAATAAAGTGCTCTGCTTTTGCCAAATCAATAAGCTGTGCTTCCAGCCCCTTTGCCGCCTCATCGTAATAAGTCACATCCGTATTCTGATACACCGGATAAAAAGCATTCCTGTAAATATACGAAGATATATTTCCTGCCTTTGGAAGTATCTGTTCAAGTTTTTTCTGAATTGTACGGTTCTGTGGAAGACAAGGCAAAAGCTGTTCATCAATTTTCTGATAGCGCTTTCGCATCTTTGCCGTACCTCCATTCAGACCAACCAGCAGATACAGTCCAAGTCCCATGATCGGAAATGCGAGGATCAGAAGAATCCAAGGCATCTTGATCGTCGATGTGACCGGCGATGCATACATATTCAAAATGACAATCAGTCCCAACACTCTTGTCAGAAGGTTCAGTGCTTCTGCATATCTGTTCAGTCTGGTAAACAACGCAACAATAAACACAACCTCTAACAAAATGCACAATACGGAGAATGCCAGCCTGGCAACTCCGTTTTTGGTTTTTGCCCTTCCCTCCAACGTTGTATCTTTCATAAAACCCACTCCCTCTTCTCTGTTATTCTTCCGCCTGCTGTAGCGGCAAATCCATTTTGTGATTGTGATACATCATAGCACTTTACAGAGAATCCGTAAATATTCAAAAACTAAGCTTTTACCCAAAATTTCAGGGAGAGCCACTGACTCTCCCTGCACAAATAACTTATTTTTTTACACTCAGACGCACCAATGCTCTCTGCAGTTTTGCAGATGCCATTTTGTATTCCTGGTCAGTAAGACCGCCTTTGGCAATCATTTCTTCAGCGCGTTTCTTAGCTGCCTGCGCACGCTCTACGTCAATATCTTCCTTCCACTCCCAGGTGGTCGCGAGAAGACGACAGGTGCCGTTCATAACAGAAAGCATCCCTCCAATACAGGCCGCAGTTCGTCTGTTTCCATCTGCCATGACGACACTGGCTTCCCCCATTCCAAGAGCAGTACAAAAGTTACAGTGTCTTGCAAGAATCGCGATATCACCGCCGATACTTCTGCAGACCACACGTTCCACATCGCCCTCAAAAAGCAGCCCGTCCGGTGTTCCGATCCGTAAAGAGAAGGTACTCATAAGACACCTCCTTTACTGCTTCTTAGCTTTTTCGAATACTTCATCAATGGTACCGGCAAACAGGAAGTAACTCTCCGGAATATCATCACATTCACCGTCGAGAATCATCTTGAATCCTCTTAAGGTTTCTTTGAGAGGAACATATTTACCAGGCATACCTGTGAACTGTTCTGCTACAGAGAAGCTCTGGGACAGATATCTCTGCACTTTACGTGCACGGCTTACTGTACGTTTGTCTTCTTCAGAAAGTTCGTCCATACCCATGATGGCAATGATATCCTGAAGTTCTTTGTAACGCTGAAGCACACGCTGTACAGATCTTGCAATCTCATAGTGCTCTTTACCAACGATCTCCGGTGAAAGGATACGACTTGTGGAATCCAGCGGATCTACTGCCGGATAAATACCCTGACTGGAGATTTCACGGGAAAGTACAGTCGTAGCATCCAGATGTGAGAAAGTTGTTGCCGGAGCAGGGTCTGTAAGGTCATCGGCAGGCACATAAACAGCCTGTACGGATGTAATGGAACCCTTACGTGTAGAAGTGATTCGCTCCTGCAAGTTACCCATTTCAGTTGCCAGTGTCGGCTGATATCCCACTGCAGACGGCATACGTCCAAGAAGTGCAGATACCTCAGAACCAGCCTGTGTAAAACGGAAGATATTGTCGATAAAGAGAAGCACATCCTGGTTCTTCTCATCACGGAAGTACTCCGCCATGGTAAGCCCTGAAAGTCCGACACGCATACGTGCTCCTGGTGGCTCATTCATCTGACCATAAACCAGGGCCGTCTTATCGATAACTCCACTTTCTTTCATTTCATTATAAAGGTCATTTCCCTCACGGGTACGTTCTCCAACACCTGTGAATACAGACAGACCGCCGTGAGCGGTAGCTACGTTGTGGATCAATTCCATGATCAGAACTGTTTTTCCTACACCTGCGCCACCGAACAGACCAATCTTACCACCCTTTGCGTATGGGCAGATCAGGTCTACGACTTTGATACCGGTTTCCAGAATTTCTGTAGCCGGCATCTGTTCCTCATAAGAAGGAGCCGGACGATGGATAGACCAGCGCTCCTTCGCCTCCGGAGCTGGTTTGTTATCTACCGGATCTCCAAGAAGGTTAAATACTCGTCCCAGGCAGGCATCTCCTACCGGAACTGTGATCGGGCCGCCGGTATCTACTGCCTTCGTGCCCCGGACAAGACCATCGGTAGAGTTCATGGCAATACACCTTACGACATCATCACCAATCTGCTGTGCTACTTCGGCCGTCAGCTTTGCGCCGTTTGATTCTATTTCTATGGCATTGAGAAGAGCCGGGAGTTCATCGTGCGCAAAGCGGATATCCAGAACCGGACCGATGACCTGTACTACTTCGCCAATGTGTTTTTCACTCATGTTTTAAGTCTCCTATGATATTTTAAAGCCCTTCCGCACCTGCAACAATCTCCGTGATTTCCTGCGTGATGCTGGCCTGTCGCGCTCTGTTGTAATACAGATTCAGTTTATCGATCATCTCTTCTGCATTACTTGTCGCAGCGTCCATAGCCATTCTTCTGGCTGCAAGTTCACTGGCTGTACTTTCACATACACCACCATAAACCAGTCCCGCCAGATATTCCGGAACAACGGCATCAAACACAACTTCTGCATTCGGCTCATAGAGGATGAGATTTCTTGTAGCTACTCTGCCACCGCTTTCCTCTCGGATGTCAGTCATAGGAAGTACAGAAAATACCTCCGGCTGCTGAGAAAGCATGGATGCAAAAACGGTATAACATAATTCAATATGCCCGAATGTTCCTTTGCGGAATTCTTCACAAAGCAGATTTGCGATCTCAAAACAGTCTGCGACAGAAATATCTGCGATCTCCGCAAACTTATCTGTCAGACATTCAATGCCTCTCTGTCTGAAATACTCAACTGCTTTTTTTCCTATCGGCAGAACCACATAATCCTTGCCTTCAGCTGCAGCTTCCAGACATTTGAAAAGATTGGCATTATATCCACCAGCCAGACCTCTGTCACCGGCAATCGCTACATAGCAGTAACGCGGATTGGATGACTCTCTGGCGTATACAGAAGAAAAATCAATGTTTTCTCTGGCAATGTCCTTCAGTGTCTCATGCAGCTCTGTGAAGTAAGGACGGCAGGTTTCTGCACGTTCCTTTGCCTTACGCAGTTTGGAGGATGCAACAAGCTCCATGGCCTTGGTAATCTGCATCGTACTCTGTACGCTTTTGATACGCAGCTTTACCGCTTTCATATTTCCAGCCATATGATCATACCCTCCTAATCACATTATTTGTCAGGTCTTGTATTCAGGAAATTTTCTGTATACGCTTCCAGTACATGACGCAGTTTTTCTTCTGTTTCCGGTTCCAGCTTGCCTGTGGTACTGATCAGCTGCATTACTTCCAAACCGGCTGCATCTGCATCAAGGTAGGTATACAGTCCTGCTTCATATGCATTTACATCTTCCACTTTAACGTTTTCGAGGATGCCCTTGGTTACGGCATACAGGATCGCTACCTGTTTTTCTACCGGCACCGGAGCATTCTGGCTCTGTTTCAGAACTTCTACGATACGTGCACCCTGTTCCAGACGAGCCTTGGTATCCGCATCCAAATCTGAACCGAACTGGGCAAAACTCTGAAGTTCGCGGTACTGCGAGTAGATCAGTTTCAGAGTTCCGGCTACTTTCTTCATAGCCTTGATCTGTGCATCTCCACCAACTCGTGATACAGAGATACCAGGGTTAACCGCCGGCATGATACCGGAGTGGAAAAGCTCTGTCTCAAGGAATATCTGTCCATCTGTAATGGAAATTACGTTTGTCGGGATATAAGCAGATACGTCACCCGCCTGTGTCTCAATGATCGGCAGTGCAGTAAGAGAACCACCACCATGCTCATCGTCAAGTTTCGCTGCTCGCTCGAGCAGTCTGGAGTGCAGATAAAAAACATCTCCTGGATATGCCTCACGTCCAGGCGGACGACGGATCAGAAGAGAAAGTGCACGGTAAGCAACCGCATGCTTACTCAGATCATCATAAATGATGAGTACGTCTTTTCCCTGGTTCATAAAGTACTCGCCCATTGCACAGCCTGCATAAGGTGCAATATACTGCATCGGGCTGGATTCCGAAGCCGTCGCAGCAACTACGATTGTATAGTTCATAGCACCGTTTCTGGTAAGATTCTCTACCAGAGATGCTACTGTTGAACGTTTCTGTCCGATTGCGACATAGATACAGAGAACATCTTTTCCCTTCTGGTTAATGATCGTATCTGTTGCAATGGTTGTCTTTCCTGTCTGACGGTCGCCGATGATCAGCTCACGCTGTCCACGACCGATCGGAATCATGGAGTCAATTGCCTTGATACCAGTCTGCAGAGGCTGGTATACGGAACGTCTCTCACAGATCCCAGGTGCCTTGGTCTCTACCGGGCGAAATTCTTTTGTGTCGATCGGACCTGCACCGTCAATCGGCTGTCCAAGAGCATTGACTACTCGTCCGATCATCGCTTCACCTACTGGTACAGACACGACCTTGCCTGTACGTTTTACAGTCTGACCTTCACCAATATTTTCATCGGAGCCAAATATTACGATAGAAACGCTGTTTTCTTCCAGGTTCTGCGCCATTCCGAAATTTCCGTCTTCAAATTCCAGCAGTTCACCCGCCATACAGTTTACGAGTCCGCTGGCACGGGCAATTCCGTCACCAACCATAAGAATCGTTCCCGTTTCATTCTGCTGAATCGCATTTTCATAATATTTTATCTGGCTTCGGATGACTTTGGATATTTCCTCAGGTTTTAATTGCATGTGTCCATTCCATCCTTTAACATTTTATAGCTTTTGTAACTGTTCAGTACCTTCTCAGTTACTACCTGCTGAATAGTTACTAAATTTTACTTTTCATCAAACAACAACTTCATTCAGTTTCTTCGTGATATCTGAAATTCGTCCCTGTACGGTTCCATCAAGCTGTATGCCCTCCATTTCTACACGGAGTCCGGCAAGAACCGTCGGGTCTGTTTTCTGTGTGAGATGGATCTTTTTACCACTGATCTTCTCCAGTTTGATACGTAAAGCTTCCATCTGATCATCTTTGAGTTTCACTGCACTTGTGACCAGAGCTTCCACAATACCATGATCGGCATTATATCTACGTGTAAACTCCTCACAGCAGCCGGAAAACTCTCTCAGAATCTTCTTCTCGCATAAAAGTTTGAGAAAATTAAGGAGATACGGTTCTACCTGTCCACCAAAGGCTTCATCGAGAAGCTTTATTCTCTCTTCCTGCGGAATTGCCGGCTCTCCCAATAATTTCAGATATCCTGGATTTTCCCGAAAAATCTGTCTGATTTCATTCATCTGCTCCATGATCTGTCCATCGAGCTTTTCTTCAGTGGCAAGATCATAGAGACTGCCACCATAAACTCTGGCAGCCTGTGTCATGATGCCTCACCTACATTCTCAATAAAATCATTAATCAGTTTCGTATGATCCTCTTCGTTAATTTCGCGCTCGATTACCTTACCGGCGATCTCAACAGCCATACCTCCGATCTCACCTTTGATCTCGTTGACGGCTTTACGTCTTTCCTGTGCAATGTCTTTCTCTGCCTTTTCTTTCATGGCAGTTACCTGACTGGAAGCCTCCTTGAGCATTTCCTCACTCTGAACAGCCGCTGTTTTCTGAGCTGTCAGTACGATGTCATTTGCCTTTTCTTTTGCTTCCTGCATATTCTTTTCGTATTCGGCTTTCATAACCTCTGCCTCTTCTTTAGCCTTTACAGCGTCCTGAATCTCGGCATCGGCTTTGGCCCTGCGTTTTTCAAGCATTTCATTGACCGGCTTGAAAAGAAAACGTTTAATGAGATACACCTGAATAAAAAGGTTGCAAATCGTCGCTATAAAATTCCACGGCACAATTCCAACTAATTCCTGTACCTGCATGTTTGTAACCTCCTGTTGTCACTGTTCGCTTCATACTCTTCACGGCGAACAGATCCTGCTTTACTTTCCTGTCTCCTGCTGTCTGATTTTCCCTACTTAACCCAGGAAATTCATAAACATACCAGGTGCTACAAAAATAAGGAGCAGGCCGGTTACAAATCCATAAATACCAGTTGTCTCTGCGATAGCACAACCAAGAAGCATCGTAGATGTAACATCACCTTTGCATTCCGGCTGACGTCCGATTGCTTCCAGAGCACTTGCAACAGCATTACCTTCACCAATACCAGGGCCGATACCTGCGATCAGTGCACATCCTGCTCCAATTGCACAACCTGCTAATGCGATACCTTTTGCTAATAACTGAAAATCCATAGTAAAAACCTCCTGTAGTATGTTTGTTTTTCTAATCCTGCGGATTCCCCATATCCGCTGTTTTGTTACTCCTCTGCTGCATTTGCGATGTACATAACAGTCAGCATACAGAAAATAAATGCCTGCATAATTCCTGAGAACCAGTCAAAATATACAGATAAAATAGCCGGGATACCTACATCAAGAACAGGTATCTGTGACAATACATCTCCTACAAGTCCCGGAATCAGTCCGAGAAGTGCAGAACTTGCCACTGCCAGCGCTCCATAGATCAGACCATTGATTACAACACCGGAAAGAATATTTCCGAAGTGACGACACGCCATACTGACTGGTGTTGCCAGTTCAGAAAGAACATTAAATGGTGTCATGACCGGAATCGGCTGTGTAAATCCTTTGAGATATCCACCGAAACCACTGGTCTTGATCTTCTGCGCGGTGATCATGATAAATACCACGACTGCCCACGCTGCCTCTGTCGACAGGTCTGAAGTCGGACTTCGAAGTCCCACAAGACTGATCAGGTTCGATACCACACTTGTTGCAAAAAGTGCTGCAACGAACGGAATCATATATCTGAACTTCTCGCCCATATTGCCGACAACAAATTTGTTTGCCATCTCTACCAGCATTTCTGCCAAAGCCTGCCGTTTAGAGATGTTTTCTTCCTTGAGATCATGCGTCAGCCAGATACATAATCCTGTAATCAGTATCATAACAATCCAGCTTACGACCATGGTCTCGCTGATTTTTAAAGGTCCCAGAACCGGCAGGTCAATGGGTAAAGTAAATAATATCTTCGCCCCATTAATATCCAGTTCCATACATTCATTCACCTCCCATCTATATCAGTTTTCCGTCTTATATTTTATTATGAAATATCCCCATGATCTTTATTCCCGTTCCCGGAAATAAAAGTGGAGCAATTCCTGCAACAAAATGGAAGCACGGTGCGACGATTGCCAGGATCACCCACAGGATCTGCATCAAAAAACGCTGTGAATAACTGGCTTTGAGTTTCATTCTTGCAGTTCCCTCGTCAGAAGCTGATGCAGCCTTCTGTACTGCCAGCCCCATCAGGAAAAAATTCAAAACTGCAACTGCTCCGCCTCCAATGCCTCCTAAAAATACTGTATAATCTAACGGCACCTTATCCGGCATTGCAAAATGAAGTACTGCAAAAAGAATCCACATCAAAATCAATCCAACTATTGTGATCTTAATGATTCTTTTTGTTTCCTTCTTTACCGCCGGCTGCACATTATCCAGTATACTGCTCATATTGTCCATTCCTTTCGTAACCGTTTCGCCCAATCAAAAAAATACCAAACAGTTACTTCCTTTCCTTTATTCTGTCCTTCATGTTGATGTTTATAAATGTCTGTTAAAATATATTTTATTTTTTTTATGTTTTTTCTTTTCCTGTTTGTTTACAGAAAGATAAAACTTATATGCCACGGTTGCCGAACCTCCCATTCCAAAGAAAAATCCCGGAATATAGATCCAGCCGCCAACACCGGTCTTTGAAATAATGAACCAGCAGAGCGCCAGGCACAGAAGAAGCGGTGTTATAAATGACAACCCAAGCTGCGAAAGCATTGTGACATTCCGCAGGATCTCTGACCACTGTTTCAATATCTTTCTCCTTTTTCACTAATTTTTATCTATTATTTCCATTGCGCATAGTCAAATTTTAACACATTTATTTATTTTTCACAACGCATTTGTACAATTTATTCAAATATTTTTGGTATTCTCAAAATCTTTTTGTTAGTATTATATCATTCTCGTCTTTTTACTGTCATGTAACAATAAAGAGGTTCTGTCCTAAATCTGAACAAAACCTCTTCTTTGTATAATAACTTTCTATTTTTTGTCTTTTGTGCTATGCTACTCAATGCTTAAATTTTGATACTCAAAATCCCAATATAAATATGGAGATGAATATTATGAAAACGCAAACCAAAACAACTAATATGGAGACGGGAAGTATTCCCAGACTCCTTGCACAGCTGGCAATTCCGGCAGTTGTGGCGCAGGTTATTAATCTGCTTTATAACATTGTAGACCGAATCTACATCGGTCATATTCCGGGAATCGGAGCCGCCGCGCTGACGGGTGTCGGACTTTTTACTCCGATTCTGATGCTGCTGAATGCCTTCGCCATGCTTGTTGGCTCCGGTGGTGCTCCACGCGCAGCCATTGCAATGGGAAAGAAAGACAATGATCTGGCTGAAAAGATCCTCGGCAACTGTTTTACTTTGTTGGTCGGTCTTGCAGTCGTGCTGACCATCGTATTTTACGTAAGTGCACCAACTCTGCTCAGACTCTTTGGTGCCAGTGATGTCACCTTAACTTATGCAACAGATTATGCCAGAATCTATATCCTCGGAAGCTTTTTTGTACTGATCGTACTGGGCATGAATACCTTCATTACAACTCAGGGATTTGCCAAGATCAGTATGATGACTACAATTATCGGTGCTGTTATCAACATTATCCTGGATCCGATCTTTATTTTTGCCCTTGGCATGGGCGTAAAAGGTGCCGCACTTGCCACTGTTCTCAGCCAGACCGTGGGTGCTGTATGGATTCTCCGCTTCCTGACCGGAAGGAAAACCATCCTCCGCCTGAAACGGAGCAACATGCATCTGGATCCTAAGGTATTTGGTCCGTGCCTTGCTCTTGGTATTTCTACCTTTGTTATGCTGTCAACGGAGAGCCTTCTGTCAATCAGTTTTACAAGCAGCCTTTCCAGATTTGGCGGTGACGTGGCCGTTGGAGCAATGACGATCATCACAAGTATCAGTCAGCTCGTTACCTTGCCGCTTCAGGGAATCTGTCAAGGCGGACAGCCGATCATCAGTTACAACTTTGGCGCAAACAAACCAGACCGTGTAAAGAAAGCATTCTTCACACAGTTCTGCACCTGCGTCATCTATACAACACTCTTCTGGCTTGTTGTAATGATTTTCCCGAAAGCATTTGCAACAATCTTTACTTCCGATAAGGAACTAGTAACATACTCTGCCTGGGCGCTCCGCATCTACATGGCCGGAATCTTCTCTCTTGGTTTCCAGGTAAGCTGCCAGCAGAGCTTTATGGCTCTCGGACAGGCAAAGGTCAGCCTGCTGCTTGCCTGCCTTCGTAAGATTGTCCTGCTGATACCTCTGATCTTTATCCTGCCGAATTTCTTCGACAATAAAGTATTTGCAGTATTCCTCGCAGAACCAGTCAGCGATATCATAGCTGCTGCGGTGACAACGATCACCTTCTTCACACTGTTTAATTCCATTCTGAAAAAAGAAAAGAGATAAAAGAACCCCGAGGCTTGCTGCCTCGGGGTTTGCTTGTTACAAAGCTTTTTATTTTTCAAATTTTATAATACATACATCCCATGCCGACAGGTAAATTTCATACTTCGTACTATCACCATTCCCAAGTACTACCTCAAAATCATCCGCCACCTCAACTCTTTGCTCTTCCCAGGAATAATTCAGATAGAAACGAAGTTTTTCGCCCTCTTCATTGACTCCCTCTCGCACGATCACCGGGAATTTTTCCGGCACTGCAGCATTTACACTAGCCTTAGCCAGAATCTTTATCAACAACTGCTGCAGGTAGCATTCTTCAAACATACATCCGATATACCAGGCATTTCCGCTTTCATAAGTATGATGCGTAACTGCGGCATACTTTTTCCAGTTTGGATGCTGATATGCAGAAATGATTTCTGCACCATCCGGAATCAGAAGTTCCATGAAAGTCTCTGCCTCTGGTTCACCACCTTCAAAACCTGTCAGAGTAACTTTTTCCGGGAATGTAAACTGCTGATAATACATCCCGAAGACTTCACTCAGAATATGTGGCTGTCTGTCAGAATATACCTTCACATTCTCGTTGGCAAATGCAGTCTTGAACGTCGCGATCAGTGTGCCTCCTTGCGCGGTATAATCTTTCAGACGTGTGAGAACTTTTTCATCTGCAGTGTACATAGCCGGAAGGATGATTGCCTGGTATTTCTCAATATTTTCGCTCTCTTCCCAGATAATGTCACACTCTATATTTATTTTATAAAGTGCATCGTAGATCCGGCGAACAACATCGTTGTATCCAATTCCACTGTTTCCTGCTGCAGTTGCTTCGATTCCAAACCATTTGAGTGCAGTCAGAGCCTCGTTGCTCACCATGATTGCAACTTTGTTATCCTTCTTCAAGCCTGATAAAACAGGAGAAAGTTTCTTAAATTCATCACCTACGATACATGCCTCTCGGTATACAGCATTTTCTTCCATGTCATGGCTAAGAAGACCTTTCCAATAAGTCTCAAAGGAGTTATGGATTGAATGCCAGTGCCAGTACATCACGCCAAGCGCACCGGATGCCAGATGGCTGTATGCCTGCAGACGAAGCTGCCCATCATACGGTGTCCAGCCCGGATAACCCTGTGCTTCTGTTTCCAGAACCAGATAGTTGTCATTTTTAAGACATCGGATCAGGTCTCCGCCAAAGGCAATTTCTGCACCGGTCAGATGATCCTGGGTCGGATGATAAATATCTGTTCCTGCCATAGTCAGGTGCTTTGCACATTTGAAATGGTTCACATCCGGCTGCACGCCGTAGGAATAACCTCTCCACTCAAAATCCAGATTGTGAGTGATAAACTGATCTTCTCTCTTATATTCGGAAACAATCGCTGCCTGCCAGCCAAGGAATTCTTCCACCAGACTTCTCTGGTATTTTTCAAACTCCGCACCCAGACTTCCATTGATCGTGCCACGCACATCCGGAAAATCTTCCCATGCATTGATGCGATTGCTCCAGTAATCCAGCCCGAATTCATGATTCATGGCATCCAGATCATTATGAAATTTCTCCCGGAGATATTTCACAAAACCAAGCTGCACATTTTTGCCTGCAGTTCCATAATATTTCGTTTCATTATCAAGCTGAAAGCCAATTACACATTTTCGGTGTGCAGAAACTTCCATCAGCTTGCGGATGACTCTTTCCGCATAATAACGATAGACCGGATGAGTGATGTCCATGATCTGTCTTGCACCATAAATGCCTCGTCCTTTGACCGTCTCCGCCAGAACATCCGGATATGCCTTCACCATCCAGGTCGGCACTGCATATGTCGGAGTCCCTATGATAATGTTAATTTTCGCCTCTTCCATTGCATCCATCACACGGATCACATGTGAAAAGTCAAAAACGCCTTCCTGCGGTTCGCAGGTGCTCCATGTGGATTCTGCAATTCGAACCGTATTGATCCCGGCTTTTTTCATCATGGCAACATCTTTTTCCAGCCGGTCATACGGCATATATTCATCGTAATACGCTGCCCCATAGAGTAATTCCCTCATAATACAATGCCCCCTGTCATTCACTCATGTATTTCCAGCGGCAATCCATCCGGATCCTGGAAAAATGTCATCTTTTTACCTGTATAGTCGTCTATTCGAACAGGCTCCGTAGCAATCCCTCTGGCATTTAATTCTTTTACCATTTCTTCTACACTACCCTCCTTAAATTGAACATATTTCCCTCCGTATTCTTCTGACTTGATCAGAATACATTTCGCATCTGTCTACATCAATAATAAACTGTTTTATCCCTTCTATGCAACTCTTTTATTGTTACTGTTCACTCCAGCGGTCTTGGCGATCAGTCCTCTCTCTGATTATCTGCTTAAATTGGCTGATCCTCTTACGTATATTTTTCTATTTCTGTCGTTGTTATCCGTTTGATATGTTGTTTTTTCAGGCGCAGATATACGTATTCCCGAAAAATAGTATAAAATACCGACAGCAGTGGAATGAAAACAAGCATGCCTACAATCCCCATAAGATTTCCGCCGATTGTAATTGCTGCCAGCACCCAGATTGATGGAAGCCCTAACTCATCACTGAAGTAACAAGAATGCGACGCACAGTTTTTCAAAGCTTATTGACTGCTATGTAAAGTCACGGCTGCAATTCTAGCCTATCATCGAAAATGCCATAACCACAACTCCCAATATCACCAGGATCACTCCCGTCGCGCGGTTCAATGTCTTTGGAGTTGCTTTGTTGGCAAATACCGCTGCGATTCTGGCCCAAAGAAATGTAAAGATTACACACAAAATCCACACCGACCAGTCTGGTGTACCGCCGATGGCAAAATGGGAGACAGCTCCGGTAAAAGCTGTGAAGGTCATAATAAATACGCTGGTTCCCACAGCTGTCTTCAGTTCGTAACCAAGAACCGATGTCAGGATCAAAAGCATCATCATACCACCGCCGGCACCGATAAAGCCACAGATAAAACCTATCAGAATACCACAGATGACAGACTGCATGGCACGTTTTTTTGCAGATATCTGCGTCATGGCTTCCTTCGTAGTCATGACCGGACGGACGATAAATTTAATACCGAGAAGGAAGGTCATAAACACAGAGAAGTTTCCCATTGTTGTGGATGGTACCAGGCTTGATACATAGCTTCCAAATATCGTAAACAACAGCACGATGACCATCATGATCAGACCATTTTTCACATCCAGATTCTTATTCTTTCCATAGGTATATGCAGACACGGCACTCGCCAGTACATCCGAAGACAGGGCGATTCCCACTGCCATGTATGGATCCATTCCCAAAAAGGTAATCAGCATAGGACTGATAACCGCTGCCGCACTCATACCGGCAAATCCGGTACCAAGACCAGCACCCATACCGGCAAAAAATGTAACTATAACTGTTAATAAAATACTCATTTCTTTTTATTCTCCCTTTGATACATATTCAGATTTTTCTCCGTCTGTTCCATCACATGTTCGAAGATTTTCCGTGACTCCTCAGGAACTCCTGAAAACAACATTTCAAAAAATGCCTTCTGTATCTCACATCCCTGCTTCCATACATGTGCTGCTTTCTCCGTACAGATCAGTTCTGTCTTTCTCCGGTCTCCCGGCACCTCCTGACGCTCAAGGTATCCTTCCTGCACCAGCCGTTCCACATGGACAGATACCAGATTTGCCTTGATTCCACGAAACTTTACAATATCTGCAGCATTTTTGTACTGTGGATTATTTTTCAGAAACATCAGTATATCCATCGACGTCTGCGGGATGCCAGTCTGCTGACACAGGGGACTGCACAGCTGGTTATAGAATTCCAGCAATTTGTGTACATATTCTATACTTACCATTTTGTCTATTTCCTTTCTTATGTTTTTGAATTATTCATTTTTAGAATGTTCATTTTTGAAGTATTTTAGCACAAAGTTTTTCCACCTGCAAGCTTATATATTCATTGGATTAAAAAAGCACATCTACACCCTCAACAGGTATAAATGTGCTTTTCTTATGTATATCTCTTACAGATACTGACTGAATTCTACTTTTTCTTTATTTGGTCCTTCGATTGTGAAGAACTTCACTCCATTCTCCCAGAATGGCAGGAAATGGATCGTATCCTTTGTAGTATTTAATCCTTCCTGGTTGATAAGTTCATAAGTCTTCTCGATATCTTTCACATCAAGTGCAATGTGATCGATTGCCCCAGATTTCATAGCTGTATCCCTGCTCTCATACGTCTCGATCACAAGAGAGGCAAATTTTAAGAAAACAACTCTGTTGCCATCGTTTACAGTCTCAAATGCAGTTTCAAATCCGAGTTTCTCATAAAATGTGATTGTTTCTTCCATGTTTCTGGCAGGCACTCCAATGTGCTGGAGTCCGTTTATCTGTTCTTGTAAACTCATGTAACTGTACCATCCTTTCTTCTACAATCATGCTCTCATACTTTCTGTTCTCGGAACAATTTGTCCAATCCAGATATCCTGCTATTATATATTCGTAACTGTTCAGTATCCTCACAGTTACGAGTCAAAATGCATTCCAAATCACCTTCGGTGATGACATTTTGCCTTGTATGTCTCGGGATTTTGGCAAAAAACGTGCCAAAACGCCTCGCGGGATACTACCTTCTGAATAGTTACAATTATTTTAATACAATTTCTACAAACTCACAATTATTATTTTATGCAAACAAACTGAGAATGATCGCACAGATCAGCCCTGTAAATCCAATGATCGTCTCCATCATTGTCCATGATTTCAGCGTTGTTTTTTCATCAATCTCAAGCAATGAACCTACCAGCCAGAATCCAGAATCGTTCACATGACTGAAAGCGGTTGCCCCGCCATTAATCGCACACACCATTGCCGCCAGATAGACAGGTGACAATTCAGCAACCCCAGGCATTGCAGCCATTATTCCTGCTGCCATTGTCATTGCTACAACTGCTGCTCCGACTGATGCACGAATCAGTGCAGCAATCAGAAAAGCTACGATAACAAGCGGCAGTCCGCTTTTCTCAAGTGCAGGTCCGATGATTTCTCCCATTCCACAGTCCTGCAGTACCCAGCGGATGATTCCTCCACCTGTTATAACCAGAAGGATTTGGCCTGTCGGACGTAAGGAACGATCCAGGATCTTTTTGAGCTGTTCACCATCATATCCCTGTTTCTTGCCCAGAAAATACATGGCAAATAATACTGCAATAACCAGAGCCACAAAAGGAGTTCCCAAAAACTCAAGTACCGGTCGTAAAACATCAATCCCTGGAATATATGCTGAAACTGTATTACATAAAATCAATACCAGTGGTACCAGAACGATACCTAACACGGTCGAAAACTTTGGAAGATTAGCTTCATCTGCATCTCTGACTTCTGAAACATTAGTCGGAAGTCCTACATTGATTTTGCTGCCAATAAATTTTGACCACAGGATTCCTGCAAAAATCAATGATAAGATACCTACCGGAACACCAACTGCGATCATAATTCCCAGATCCACATTCAGCATATTTGCAACCAGTACTGATCCTGCTGATGGCGGGATAAATGCAAATCCTGTAGCCAGACCGGCAAGGAGCGGAATCACATAATACAACGTGGATTTCTTTGTTTTCTTTGCAAGTCCAAATGCGAGTGGAATCAGGATAACAACACCTGCTTCAAAAAATACAGTTGTTCCAACTACCAGTCCTGTAATCCCAAGAGCTATCCCCGCTTTTTTCTCTCCAAATTTGTTTACAAGTGTCTGTGCAACACACTGTGCACCTCCGGACACTTCCAGGATTCCTCCAAATAAAGATCCAAGACCGATCAGCAACACGATTCCCTGCAAAGTCTCTCCTGCACCCTTTTGAACTGTGTTTACCAGTGTTGGAACCGGCATTCCGGCTCCAAGTCCAATAACCAGTGCTGAGATCAGCAGTGATAATACTGGATGGATCTTAATTTTAATGATCAGCAGCAATAAGAGAATAATTCCCACTGTCGCCGCTATCAACAGCCTTGTTGGCTCTGCCACAAATACCGCTTCTGTCATTTTCCTTTTCCTCCGCTATTTTTTCTAGGATCATTTTTCTATCAGTGAACATATTTGTGAATCGTCTCTTTTACAGCTCCTGGTTCTGCGATCATCTCACGGAACATATCTTCAATCTTTTCTCCAACACCATCTTTATAAAGATCTGTAAAGAATAAACGTTCATTAGAAAGGATTGGTTTCAGCTGGTCTTTAAATGTTTCCGGCTGTCCCACAACAATATCTTTGAACTGCTCCTGGATTTCTTCGTTCATCGGGTCCGGTGCAAGTTCGAATTCATTGCCCTCATCATCAACACCAAGCATATATCTGAGCCATCCTGCGATTCCCAGTGGGATTGCTGTCAGTCTGGAGGCATCTCCGTACTTCTTTACATATGCTTTTACAGTTTCTCCAAAACGAATGCCAACCATCTGTGATACATCAACTGCCAGACGAAGATTAGTGTCTCCCAGGTATTCGTTTGGGAAACGATCATTAAACAGTTCATCTACAAAGACCTGTGGTGAAAGGATTCCAGGATCTGCAACCACCGGAAGACCTTCATCATAAGCCACCATACGTGCCATCTTCATCATATCTTCGTTCGTATTCAGCATATGTGCAAACAGATCATAACCAAGTACAACACCAAGCGGACCAGTCGCAGAATGTACCGGATTCAGACAAACAGTAACTTTCATTCGTTCAGACATATTTACTGTATTTCTGTCAGCCATGTATACACCAAATCCTTTTTCCAGTGCCGGGCGTCCATTCGGAAAGCTGTCTTCGATCACAAGATACTGCGGTTTTTCCGCATTTACAAATGGTGCGATGTATGTTTTTTTACTTGTGATGACCGGCTGCATATCTTCCACACCCAGCTTTTCCAGATCTGCAGCAATCTGCTCACTCGGACGAGGTGTGATCTTGTCGATCATAGTCCATGGAAAAGCAACTACTTTTTCATCGCTTATATAGTTTACAAATCCATCATCTACAAAACCGGCATTCTTCCATTCTTCAGTCATTTTCAGTACGGATTCTCGAAGTCTTGCTCCATTCTGTGAGCAATTGTCCATAGAAACCAGCGCAATAGGAAATCTGCCTGCCTTGTATCTCTCAAATAACATAGCTACCAGAACCGCCATGGCACCTGTTGCTTTGTCCGGTCCATTCTGAATATCAGCCTGTACAAACGGGAAATATGTACCGTCAGCTTTCTGGAGCGCATAACCTTTCTCAGTAATTGTGAAGGAAACCATCTGCAGAGAACTGCTTCTGAAAATTTCTTTAAGACGCTTCCACTGTTCAGCATCAGAATTCTGAGCCTTTACAGCTTCTGCAAGTGATCCAAGTACTTTATAATCTCGTCTTCCATCTCCATGAAGGATAACGCTCAGCCCAAGGTTATCATATGGTTTATAGATTTTATCGACTACATCATAATCGAATGTCTCCACACAGGTAAGCCCCCTGTCAAGTACACCTTCCTCAAGAAGTCCGTCCGCAATACCACCTATAAACACTCGGAAAATATTTCCGATTCCAAAATGTACCCATACCGGTGCTTCTTTTGCTTTTGCACTCACGCCTTCCACATCATAGCCAGGAAGCATGATTCCTGCTTTTTCCCATTCTTCGTGATTTTTAATTCCATTAACTGATAATTTCATGTTGCATCCTCCTTGTTTTTAGCTTATATTCCTGATCCGTTTCTTATGCTTTTAACTTACGCTTATACCTTACGTGTAAGTTAAGTATATATCTCATTATTTCAAAAATCTATTGACAATAATTATAATATTTAAGAATGTATTTTATGCACTTTTACCATATTCTAATATTGATTGCTTTTTCTTCTGTGTTATACTACAATAAATGTTGAACGTAATTTTATCTTGCAATACTATCAGGAGTATCTTATGAGCGAAAAAGGATTAACAAATATCAGTCTTAAAAAAATAAACAAATCAAAAGTTTATCAATATATCTATAAAAGCAAAGTAACCTCCAAACTGCAGATTGTTTCAGATCTTCAGATGGGCTTATCCACAGTCAGCCAGAATCTGAATCTGCTGGAGCAGGAAGGTTTGATTGAAAGAAACGGATATTTTGATTCAACTGGTGGAAGAAAAGCTCAGGCGATCCAGATTGTGCCTGATTTTAAGATTTCCATTGGTATCGGCATTTTAAAAAACATGTTCCATCTCACTGCGGTGGATCTTTACGGAAATGCCATTTTCACAGATACGTTTTCGGTTCCATACTCCAACACCTCCGCTTACTATGAACAGATTGCAGAAACTATCCGGGAATTCACAGCATCAAATCAGTATACGGAAGAAAAAGTACTTGGAATCTCGATTGCCACACAGGGCATTACATCTCCGGATCATACTACTGTAACGTATGGAACTATTATGAATAATACTGGAATGAAACTGGAAGAATTTACTCGACGCCTTCCTTATCCGTGCTACCTGGAACATGATTCAAAATCAGCTGCTTTCCTGGAATTGTGGAATCATCCGGAACTCGACAGTGCCGTTGTCTTTCTGCTGAACAGAAACCTTGGCGGTGCAATCATTACAAATCATCAGATTCATCAGGGAAATTCCATGCACAGCGGAACCCTTGAACATATGTGTATTAATCCGGATGGTCCTCTTTGTTATTGTGGAAACCGCGGCTGTCTGGAAACCTACTGTTCTGTTGATTCTCTGGAGCAGGCTGCCGGTATGACGATCAAAGAATTTTTTCCACTTTTACGCGAGAAAAAATCCTCCCAGCTTATTCAAGTCTGGGAAGATTATCTCAATCATCTGGCTTTCGCTATGAAAAATCTGAATCTGATCGTTGATGCTCCTATTATTATCAGCGGCTACCTGGCTCCCTATTTTACTGACGAGGATCTTTCTTATCTGACAGAGCATATTAATTTGGCTGCACCATTTAAACTGGATGAGGGTCAGATTCTTGTCGGCACAAACGGCCAGTACACTCCGGCTATCGGAGCCGCTTTGCACTTTGTTGATCAATTTATCCATACCGTATAGGCAGCAGCAGAGTAACCGCAGCACAGAGTGTTTTCCGGTTCAAATGCTGATATACAGACATAAAACAGGTGCCTGCCTCTGGTTCTCACCAAAGACAGACACCTGTCATTTTATTTCAGACTATATATACTTTTTTAGATCTCAGCCAGTTTCAGCAGATCCGGAATCTTGGATTCCCAGCCAAGTGCCATGATATGTACACCCTGACAGTATGGCTTGCACTCTTTGATGATACGTGCAGCGATCTCAACACCTGTGATACCTGCTTTTGTCTTTTCTTTGTCTGCTTTCAGTTCTTCGATCATTTCGTCCGGAACATGAATACCGGCAACGTTATTGTTCATGAATCTTACCATTCCAACTGACTTCGGAATGATGATACCAACCTGTACCGGTTTACCGAACTGTTTTGCTTTTTCCATGAATTTGATGAATTTCTCTGGCTCAAATACAGCCTGTGTCTGGAAGTAATCTGCACCTGCAGCAACTTTTCTTTCCATTTTTGCAAGCTGTGCATCAACGGAATCGCTGCATGGAGATACTACAGCACCTTTGGAGAATTTCGGCGGTTCACCAACCAGTTCGTTTCCACCAAGGTCTACACCTGACTCCAGAAGTTTTACTGTATGAAGAAGAGATACGGAATCAAGGTCGAATACCGGTTTTGCCTGCGGATGGTCACCCATCTTTGTATGGTCACCTGTCAGGCAGAGAATGTTCTCAATACCAAACATTGCAGCACTTAAAAGATCAGATTCCAGAGCAATACGGTTTCTGTCACGGCATGCAAGCTGGAAGATCGGATCCATTCCTGCATCTTTAAGAACTTTACACATTGCAAGAGATCCAAGACGCATAACAGAAGACTGGTTATCTGTTACATTAACTGCATGGACATCTTTGAGATATGTTTTGGCTTCCTCTACCAGTTCATCTACATGAATTCCTTTCGGCGGTCCTACTTCTGCTGAAACTACAAATTCACCACGATCGAATAATTCTTTCATTTTCATATTATATTTGCTCCAATCATTAAAAATTTAGGATTAACCTTTTATTTCACATCATCATCTGTAGCAAAATTGTGGATCTGTGTCGGGCATTTCAGCACATCAAGGCGTCCAATCTCTTTCAGGCGTCTGTAAATACGCTCCCATCCACACTCCATTTCACTGTCAACTTCACATTTTCCATTCTTGGAACCACCGCACTGGCCATTCACAAGGCTCTTGGAACATGCTGTGATCGGGCAGATTCCACCTGTCAGATTCAGGTAACACTCACCGCACTGATCGCATTTATATTCTAATGGTGTCACGCCCTGGAATCCTGGTACCGGATATGTATCACAGGCAGCACAGACCATCTTATCTTCCAGATATTCAGAAATTGTCTGCACACCAACACCACAGGAAAATACAAGAACCATATCTGCTTCCTGAATTTTGCTCATATGTTTCTGAAGACGCAGCTCCATATTTTCCGGATTACAAATATAATCAGTAGTCATAATTCCTGTCACATTTCCTTCAGCGGAAAGCTCCTTCTGAAGTTCAACAGCTTCTTTTTCCGGAAAACGAACTTCCTTGCATCCATGGCAGTTGATGATAAAAACTTTCTTTCCGGCTGCCAGTGATACGATAGTTTCTTTTGCTTTTAACTGGGTAATCAACATATCACTTCATCCCCCTTACTGCATTTTTTCCGGCTTTGATACTGTTAATGATCGGAATCTTGGAAGAACAGATATACTGACAGCATCTGCACTCAACACAATCCATAACGTTCATGTCTTTCATGCCCTGCCAGTTCTCGTCTTTGGCGTATTTAACGAAATACAGCGGAGAAAGTTCCATCGGACAGACATCTACACAGCGTCCGCATTTGATACATGGCTGCTCTTTGGTCTCATCTGTATCAATTGCAATGATACCGTTGGAGCCTTTCATCATAGGTACATCCAGTGTATTCAGAGGGAATCCCATCATAGGTCCACCCATCTTAACCAGAACATCCTCATCTGTAAATCCACCGCAGTAGTCGATCAGCTCTCTTACACTTGTACCAATTTTGATGATAAAGTTTCCAGGATTCTTGATCTTCTCACCTGTAACAGTTGCAACACGCTCAATCAGAGGCATTCCTGTCTGGATTGCGTCTGAAATTGCCTTTACTGTACTGATATTATCTACTACAACACCAACATCTGCCGGAAGACCGCCGCTTGGAACAATTCTGCCCATAACACGCTTGATCAGAGTTTTCTCAGCGCCCTGTGGGTATTTGGTTCTGGCAACAAATACTTCCATATCTCCGATATTGGCAACTTTTTCCTGCATTAATTCAATGGCATCCGGCTTGTTATCCTCAATAACAATGATACCCTTCTGGGCACCGGTTGTCTTAAGAACTGCTCGCAGACCAAAAATAATATCATCTGCATACTCAAGAAGTACTCTGTGATCTGCTGTCAAAAGCGGTTCACATTCGCATCCATTGAGAAGGATGGTATCAACTGGTTTCGCCGGTTTCAGCTTGACACAGGTCGGGAAACCTGCACCACCCATACCAACGATTCCTGCTTCACGAATGATATCAATGATTTCATCCGGAGTAAGCTTGTCAAGGTCTCCATGTGGCTGTACGGATTCGTGCAGAGTATTTTTTCCATCCGATTCAATAACAACAGCCATCACTTCACTGCCTCTTGTGCCGTGCATACGAGGTTCAACAGCAACTACCGTTCCGCTTACGCTGGAATGTACAGGAGCGCTGATAAATCCGGCAGCTTCGCCGATTTTCTGACCGACTTTTACAGTGTCACCAACCTGAACGATTGGATTCGCCGGAGCACCCAGATGCTGAGACATGGAAATTACAACCGTCTTCGGATCCGGGAACTTCTTAAGAGCAATGTGCTCACTGAATTCCTTGCGCTCTGACGGATGAACACCACCATAATAACCATCCAGTCTGTTTTCTCTGATTGATTTCACATAATCATTGATCACCTTGAAATTAACCTTGGAGAAATCACGAACCTGTACGGGCTGATTAAGGAATTCTTCCAGACGTCCCTGTTTCGCCAGTCTCTGGTAAATTTTCTCCCATGCACAGTCCTTATTGGGATCTACTTCGCACTTTCCATTCTTTGCTCCTCCACACTGACCATTCACAAGACTCTTGGAACAGTCAACGATGGGACAGACACCACCGGTAATATTCAGATAACACTGTGCACATGCATCACAGCTCTTCTTGGTAAGTGCCATGCCATGATAACCTCTGTAGTTAAGGGTATTGCTTGCAGCAACAACCGGCTTACCTGCCAGATCCGCAACAGTCTGAATACCAAGACCACAGGAAATTACTACCACATTCTCTGTTCCTTCCGGAAGCAGATCCTGCAATTTTCTTTCTGTGTGCATTTTATTGCATAAGAAATCAACTTTCGCACTACCTGTGACAGTCTTTCCCTGCTCCTCAGCAAACTTCAGGAATTCATCGCAATCCGGTTCCTCAACCATCTCAAATTCCTTAAAGCACTTATTACAGGCAATCACAAACAGGTTGTCCTTGCCGTTCAGCACTGATGCAAGCTCATCACTGCTTTTCAGCTTGTACTTAGTATAATTTTCCAATTGCTCACCTTCCTTATAATAAAAATTATATTCTTATACTATCTGTTCTTATCCGTTCCCTCCACAAAAAAACTTATAAAAGCAGATAAATAAGTTACTGTTTTTTCTTATATAATTTACCACAAACTGACTATTTTATCCAGTCTTTGTGACTATTCTGCCTTCAAATTATGTTTTATTTTTTCATTGTTGGTTCTTTTTCTTAAGTTGTTCGTATTATAGTTTAAGGGAATGGATATGTATTGTAAAAAACGATACTATTTTTACAAAATCATCTGAAGATATGTTATAATGGGAATATCTGTTGAATATCGTTAAAAGAAATATTATGATTCCGTTCAGCATAGAACATTGAATCATTAATGAAAGATACTTACGAGGTGTAAAGCTTATGAAATACAGAGATGAGTTCCACATTGCATCCACTGCGATTCTGCTCAGTGTGGCTATGGTGGGAATTTCCGTAGTCGTTCCCAAAGAAAACAGAGTGCCAACTGCCAAGACCACATTAACAGAGGCTCCTGAAACAGCCGCAGAAGCGGAAGCTGCACAGCAGAAAGAATTTCCAATTTACAGTCAGGACAGTAATTATGAGGATTCTTACGATTACAGTCAGAATGATAATTCCTACGACGACAGCTATGATTCTTCGGGCAGCGATTCTTCAAGCAGCGACCAGATTACTTATCCTACTGAGGATTCCGGAGATGGCTCAGGAAGTGACACATCTGATATTCCGGATTATACAGAAGATACCTCCGATGATTCCGGACAAGATAACAATGAGAACTGGGATTATATTGATAATGGAGATGGTTCTGATTCCGATAACGGAGGAGACTATACGGAGGATACCTCCGATCAGGATATTGAATATTATGAATAAAAAAGGATCCTGCTTGCAGGATTCTCCGCTTGCGGCGGGTCGCCTCGAGCGACAATGACCGTTCCGCCGCAGTGTGATCCTGCCCAGTAAGGCTTATCATGTAACAGAAAATTCTAACGAAATTTCCTGTTACACATAATAAAAATCCCCGGATTTCCGGGGATTTTATTATTATCTGATCTTATTCAAAAATCCAAATGGTTCCTTATCTTCCAGAAAATGCATCAGCATATATGCCGTCATGATCGCTACATTCTCTTCCTTCAGAATCCGCTTCACTTCCTCGCGGTCAGCCAAAACCACTTCAATCTCTTCCGTATCTTCCTGTGCCTTGGAACTGATTTCGCCGCTGGCATATCCATATACAGTCGCACAAGACTCGTCTGTCATTCCTACAGTAGTGAAATAAGGCTTCTGGTAAGCTTCTGCTACCGGAATGGGATCAAGCTTCAGTCCGGTTTCCTCGTACATTTCACGAATTGCGCCTTCATGGTAATTCTCATCCGGCTCTACCAGACCAGCTGGAAATTCATAAATATAATCGCCTAATGTATAACGATACTGGCGAATCAACACCACTTTGTCATGTTTTTCCCCATAAATGCTATAAATGATCACACCGTCCGGATTGTTCTTATGTGTCACCATTTTCAGGCTGTCTACATCCCTGGCACGAGAAGACACAAAATAGTTTACCGGGGTATTGTGCACACTGGTGGCTTTTACATTATAAAGGTTTACATAACGATTATCTGTCTGTTTTGTAATGCTGTTGATTTTTCCCATAGGAACCTCTTTTCGTCAGTTCTTGCTGTTCTGGTCAGAGGTATCTCTGGATCTCACCAAGGAACAGAGAATCAGTCACCGCGAAGAATCACACGGATTCTTTTATAAATAAAGAACACGATCACTGAGGTTAATGTGTATTTGAATAAATTGAATGGTACAAGGATCATAATTGCAAAAGTAAGAAGGTTGGTTACACCGCTGTGTACTGCTGCACCCATTTCAATAAATGCCTGTACCGGCATGCCAAATGCCTTGCCGTATGCAGGAAGAAGTACAAATGCGTTTACAAAGCATGCAAGCACTGTGGTAAGAATTACACCAGCTGCCATACCTGCCACTGCATGTGTTCTTGTCTTCTTATGCTGATAACGATAGATCAGTCCGGCTGGAACTACATAAGAACAGCCAAAGAGGAAGTTTGCCACATCACCAACGCCTGCTGTCATAGTTCCCTTGGTTACCAGATGTACCAGAATCTTCACCAGTTCGATCAGTATACCTGCTACAGGTCCCATTGCAAAAGAACCGATCAGTGCTGGAATCTCAGAGAAATCCAACTGATAAAAGGACGGTGCCAGAAATGGCAGCGGTACCTCAAAATTCATCAACACACCTGCCACAGCGCCTAACATCGCTACCTGGGCAATGGTTCTGGTGCGGCTTCGCTCCATTACATTTCCATTTTTGATTACTTGTTCGCTCATACTCATTGCTCCTTAAATTATAATATTTAAAGAAAATTTCTGCAAGTATGGGATTAAAATGTTACCAGTAAACAGTAACGTTAAAATCACCACATAAAAAGCCCCGGAATCTCTTCCGGGGCAATGAGCACGTACAAAAAAAATCAACCGATCTAAATATTCTGCGCGTTCTTCTCTCATCCAGACTTTACTGTCGGTTTTGGAATTTCACCAAATCAGCCGCCAAAGCGGGTCGCGGACTATACCGCCGGTAGGGAATTTCGATTTCCAAGGATTTCGATCACCCTGCCCCGAAGAAATTTTCTTTTCATGGTGGATTATACAACAGATATTTGGCAATTTCAATATAGATTCTAAATTTTTTAGAAAAATCACCAGTATTATTTTACATACTCCGTGGCTTTCTGCTCTGATAGTGAAAATTCTTCCATGATATTCGGTTCTTGCAGCATCTTTGTCTATATTGAACTTTTTGCAAGTTCTGATATTGAACCGAATACTTTCTTGTCGTTCTTTCTGTCTTTCCTCCTGTCTTATCTTCTCTTCCCATTCTTCCAGTGCTTTACACATATAAATCTCTCTTCCTTTTCTCTCTGCCTCCAGAGCTTGATCAATAATTTTCCGATACCCTGTAATGCTTCCGATTACGAGTCCTTTCGTCTGCTTTCATATCTTCTGCTTTTAAATTAAATTTGTTGGGTTAAAAGCATGAATTTCTGAAATGAAATAGATGTTATATGACGCATAAAATGCCTTGAATATTAGTAGAAATATGCTTTTCCATTATATTATCATATTTTCCACCATTCCACAAAGCATAAGCTAAATTTATTTTATATTTTTTATTGTTAAAATATTATCTTTATTACATCCTATGCCACAAAATATTTCATTAATTCTTATAAAAAAATATCTTATATTTTTCTTAAATTTTTTTAAAACCTATCTCGCAACCCAGTCGTCTATATATCAGGAAGGAAAAATTACATATTTTCCATAATAAATACGAGAGGAGGATACAGAATGCGAAGCTTCAAGCCATAAACTTAATTTATAGCCAACTCAAAATGCTCAATAAACAACATCCCCAAATTAAAAACATTTAAACTTAGGAGGACTTTACCATGAATAAAGAATCAGCACAGAATTACTTAGATAACACCAAAAATAAATTTATGTTTAAGACTATTTCCGCAGCAGCAACCGCAATACTTTTTGGAATTTTGATATTAGTGGAAGAAATAACCGGAACTGCATTCTCTGATTTTGAAAACATTTATTTCATAATAAGCATTGTGCTGCTAATTGTAACAGGAGCAATCGTAAAAACACTAAAAATGACTGTCAGTGCATTTAAATGGGCTTTTCTTCTTACTCCTTTTACCATAGTCGATATCATCTTTGCATTGGCAGCTGCAATGTTTATGGTAATTGTAAGTCTTTTTCTTCCTTTTATCCCCATTTCATTGGAAGCATTAGAGCTTTACAAGAAACGCGCAGATGCAAAACTTTACATCTAGTTTTTAAGGCAAAGAGAGTGCAAGTGAACAACCTCACTTGCACTCTCTTTTTAACTAGTACATAAAATACATAATATCATTTACAATATCTTTACCGATAAGCAATGTCAAAAACACAACAATTGCAACTGTAATTATTTTGGTGATAAAGAATACATATACCTTTTTATCCTCACTCATTTCAACGACAGCTCGGTATGCTGCAAATTCCATATACAGATCAAGAAAAATCAATGCACCTCCAACATACATCCAAATACTCTCAGAAAGTTTGAATAGTATGAATGTTATAAGCATGATTGCCAGATCAAATACATCGCGTCCACTGATTACTGAATATATGGCATTCTTTGCAGATTTTCCATTTACTATGCCTGTAGTGATTTTTAGTAAAAGCATTTCCAGATAATCAGCACCTGCTGTTAAGATCAGCATTAACAGAAAAGTACTAAAATATGGAATTTCCAGGTACCCCTGAGTTTTACTATTGAACATATTCACTAAAATCAAAACAATCACAGTTAGCAAAACTGCCTTAAACCCAATTATACGAACACTTGCCTCCTTTGAATCTTCTTCTGCCAGTGCCACACTCCTTGAAACAGGATTTCTTAAAGCGTACAATATGTCCTTCCCAACTTCTTTCGCAGCACTAAGAAAACTTTTTCCTTTTTCTACAGCCCAATCAGTGTCAATAGATTTTCCTGCCTGTGTCAATTTTTCCTTAATATTCTTTTCCTGTACGCTTTCCTGCATATCGTTCTGCACATTTTTCTGTACGTCTTCCTGTACAGTTTCTTCTTGAGATACCTGCTCCTGATTTTCCTGCGTACAGGTGCAGACCTCTCCTTCTTCTAATTTTCTTCCACATCTTGTACAATACATCTTATTTCCTCCTGCAATTATCACAGAATGTACATTCCCATTTTCTTTTCTTCTGTAAGCATTAAGTCTGCATTAGCCTGTACAATATCAGACAACTGCACCGTACTGTCAAAGTCTTCCGGACTCACAGTGCACTGATACCAAGACATAGAGGCAAAATAATCTGCCAGCTCCTGATTCTTAAATCCGCGGCCTAATCGTGCCATCATCTCATTTCTTGCAAAACTCAGACCTTTTGCCGTTAAATTAGAAATATCATCATATGTAAGGTATCTATCCATACTGTCTGGAATAATATAGTCTTTACTAGTTCCTGTGATCTGTCCATCTTTATAAAAATCGCTGCATAAGGCAGTATTTTCTTCCTCTGCTACAGCTGCGGTTTCTACTGGAATCGGAGTTGGGGTTGCGGTCGGAGCCAAACTTGGAGTTGCGGTCGGAATTACTGCTTTTGTAGGCTCTGGTGTTGCAGTCGGTTCTGGCGTTGCGGTCGGTTCTGGCGTTGCAGTTGGTTCCGGCGTTGTGGTCGGTTCTGGCGTTGCAGTTGGTTCTTTTTTCTCAGCCTCTGCAACACCGCTTCCTTTTTCCCCTTCAAGTGCTGAAGCATCCGCAACAGCATCATTACTAGCCTCATCCTTCAGCCCTTCCACGGTATAGGAATCAAGCGTTTTTATCTTACAATCAAAAAACGCTTCCAGCTGCTGCAGATTTTCCTCACTATATGTAAAGGTTATTTTCTGTCCGTTGTTCAACTCATAAAATTCTGAAGCATCAAAGAAATAATCTCCAAGCGATTCTATGGCAAGCTCAACAGGTTCATAGCTTTCTAACGATTCCATTGCCAGATCAATATAGTCTTCTCCTTCATCGCCATATTCTTTTTCTACCTCTTTTCGAACCTGTTTTTCATCATATTTAAGTACATTCTGGTACTTTTCTCTAAACTTATCTTCTTCAAAAACAATATCAAGTTCTCCATCACCATTTACGCCAGTAACTGTGATCGTATAATATTTATTTAAATCAATCACTGTTTTTCCAAAGAACTTTGTATAAATTAATACAACTGCAATGATCACAACCGGAATCAGCAGTATAATTTTAGGGAACTCTGATTTTTTTCTTTTTGGTGCTTTATGTTCCACTCCAGAAATTTTTTCATGTCCTGCTTCCGTATCATTAGCATTTCCAGCCAATTGCTTTGTTTTTGTATTCTCTTCAACCATCGCTGTCTTTACTTTTCCTAGCGGAGTACCACAATTCGGACAAAAAGCTTCTGGATTCTTTATCTCTATTCCACAATTTGGACAAAACATCCTCATTTCCTCCCTGTTGCCCTTCACTAAATGATTTACGACTCTTTCCTTTCCCTTCCAATACGTGTAAGCTTATTTTACTTTTACTTTCTTATAAGCAGATGTTTTGGATTTCAAGATCTTGGATCCTGATTTTCTATAGGAAACAATCTTGTAATAATAGGTTTTCTTGCTCTTTAATGATTTCTTATCTTTATAAGATGTCTTTCCATTTACAGTTGCTATCTTCTTATATCCGCTCTTTGCTTTTGTACTGCGATATATATAGTATCCAGTTGCATTGCTTGCTTTCTTCCAGTAAACAGTTGCCTGTCTCTTTCCAGCTTTGATGGAGGTGATTTTGGTTGCAGATGGTTTTTTAACAGTGGTTGTGGTTGTTGTATTATTGTTACTTGGTGTCGTTGGCTTAGTTGGAGCAACGGTTGGCTTTGGAGTTGGAGTGGCAGTTACATTTGGGGTGGCTGTAGCCTGAATGTGATACATTTTTCCAGTTGTACTTGACCAATCTGAAATTTTCACTAACAAATCGCCGCTGCAATTTTCTATATAAAAGGTTTTATTTACATCTATGCTCTCACTGCCTAAGGATTTTCTGCTATCATATTCAATGAATTCAATTTTCCATCTTCCCGGGTTCGCTACAGTTTCATCAATAAAGAATTTTAAATCAACATTATTTTTTCCACTTAATTTAAAACGATAGTAATCAACATCATATCCGCAATACATTGTTCCAGTGTACTGTTTATTTACATATGATATATTTGCATTTACAAGTGATTTGTCCCCATAATACCGTTCCTGTTCCCACAATGCGTTTTGAGTATAATGCATCATTACATTATAGCGTCCACGGTCTTTAGTTCCATCCCATTCGCTTACTTTTAAATAATAAGTTCCTGGTGCCAGCCCCAATTGAAAATCTTTATAAGAGTGTGTAGTAAATTCTCTAAATTCATGGCGATTCTCATCAATCAAACGGACATTCCATCTTGCCGACTCATAAGCATTTGTAATATCTGGCTTTATCTCAATCTGTGAAACACCTTGTTTGGGAATAACAACTTTATACCAATCTTCAGCGTAATTTTCTTCCATAGTCCCTTGCATCCAAGTATTTAAAGGAAGATAGGTTGCTGTCGCCAGGTTATCATTCGGTTCCACTTCCTGCAGTGTCGCTGCCTCAACATGTCCAGCCGGTAAAACTAGTGCACCTGCTCCAAGTGTGAGCATCAAACCAGTGCATGCCAGCTTCAGCATTTTTGTTACTTTTTCTTTTAACATAACGTTTTCCTCACTTTCTGTTCTCTTTATATGATGAAATTTATCATATACATATTATAAAATATAAATAGATAATGAATTAACTGTTAAATAACATTTCCTCTATTTTTCCATTTACTACCTTCAAAGTACATACAAGCCCATTCATTCTTTCACAATTTCGGATTCCCTTTTCTTTCGTTACCCATTCAGTTCCATACATATCCACATAACCACACTTCATATCCTCAGCTATTTCAAAAGTCATTTCTCCATATGGAACAAATTCTGCATCCTGATAATCAAATGGCATTACAGCACTTTTACGAAAAGATGCATAGAATGTAATATAATCTCCGTCAACCTCTACTGATATTGTACCAGGAAGATCAGAACCTTCAAATAGCTCATGCAGCTGCGTAGAGTAATACACAGGGGTATTGTTGCTTTCCTGATTTTCAGTTGGAGCATAGCTTATAAACTCTGCATTTTCAGCCAACTGTGAGAAGTTAAAATTATCCCATGTACTATTTCCCTGTGGATAATATATAAGTGTAGTTTCATCTGGAAATACAGTATCGTTCTCAGGATTCGCAATACGTTCGTCGGTAATCGTTGGAGCATCTCCTGTAAAATATACTGTATTCAGCCCTGTACAAGTTCTTCCAAAAGCTCTCAATCCTAATTCCTGCAATTGATCAGAGAAAGTCACTTCCTCTTGAAAACTTCCATACCAGAATGCTTCACTCTTTATCCTCTGGAGTCCCTTTGGTAACTGAATCTCACTTAAATCTAACGGGCATTCTGCAAACGCTTCACTCCCTATAGTTTCCAGCTGGGAGTTTTCTCCAACTGTCAAAGAACTAAGTTGATAACATCTTCTGAAAGCTCCGTTTCCAATTTCTTTCACACTGTCTGGCAGTATAATAGATGTAATATCCGTGAACGCAAAAGCATAATCTCCTATTTTTTCCAATGACTGTGACAGTGTTACGGTAATTCCATCTTGCACTTCCCTACTTTGATTCGGAACACTGCCAAACGCACCTTCTCCAATTTCAGTTACTGTATCAGCCATTGAAATCTCCGTAAGATGTGTTCCGCTTATGCTAAATGTGTAATTTCCAATGTAGGTAATGCCCTCTCCAATCACAATTTTACAAATCTGATCTTGATATGCTTCCCAGGTTGGTCTCTCCACATTCGCCCCCATTATGTCCACATCAGCAATAGCGCCGCTTCCTACTACAACCAAAGTATTCTCCAGATCAAGATACCACTGAATATTATCACCATAAGTCCCCTGTGCGATTGGTACTATCGCATTCTTTGGCTGTTCTTCCTGAACAGGCTCCGTAACCTCAGGTGTTTCTGTTGGCTCAGGAGCTTCTGTTATTTCCGGTTCTTCCGTTGTCTCTGGGGTCTCCGTAGCTTCCGGTTCTTCCGTCACCTCTGGTTCCTCCACGCTTTCCTCTTCCTGTATATCTGCTGTTTCTTCTGGATTTATGTTAGAGTTTTCTTCCTGTTTCTGTAAAAATGGAATCTTATCTGCATTTTTTACAATGCCATATGTAACTCCACCTACTGCAATTGTACCTGCAAGTGCCCATGCAGCAACCTTCATTCCAGCTCGTTTAGCTGCACCACCAGCAGCTTTTCCAGCGGTCTTTCCAACTGTAGAGGCCGCCTTTCCTACAGTATTTCCGGCTTTCGAAGCTGTATTCTCTACCGCTTTCTCAGTTTCTAAAACATTACTTCCTGCATTTTTCTTTGTACTGATAGGCTCTTTTGCTTCTGTCTTTGGTTCGACAGGTTCCCCAACACGCATATTTCCGTTTTCCAGAATCTTGGTCAGCATTCCCATATTCGGTGCCTCGGCTGGTGATTTCTCCATACAGCGAAGCAGATAGATAAAGAATGCACATGGTGCAACATTGTAAAGACGAGTTCCCTTCTTCTCCAGATCCAATACCAGTTCCTTTATTTTTTTACGCCCATAATTCAAACGGCTTTTAACGGTATTATCACTGACCTCAAGTACTTCTGCGATATCTTTTACAGACATTTCTTCATAGTAAAACATACCGATAACCATTCGCTGGTCTTCTGGCAGCTGATCTAAAATCTCCATTACCAGGCGGCTTACTTCCTGCTTATCCATCGCCATTTCAGGATTCAAATCAATGCTTTCATCCTCTATACTTTCTTCAAAAGAAATATCTTCTGTATCCTCAGATTGATCTGATAATTCGTTAAAATATACCGGCTTACATTTTTTCAGCCAATCCTTCGCGGTATTAGTTGCAATCATTTTTAGCCATGGTAGCAGCTTTTCTTCATCCTGAAGCTGTTCCAGTCTGGTAAATGCTTTCACATACGTATCCTGAACCAGATCATTAACCGTATCTTCATCTTTCACCAGCACTCTTATTACACGGTATACAGCCGAACAACTCTGGCTGTAAATTTCAGCCAGAGCATATTGATCCTTATTTTTTGCGCGCTCCAGCAAACTCTTTTTTTCTTTTTCAAACTTATTTCCGCAATATATGCAGAATCTAACGTTTTCTTCATTCTCATGCCCACATTTATTGCATCTCATTTCTCTTCTCCCTCAAAGTAAAATCAATATATATAAGTAAACTTTAACATTTCACATTATACAAATCAAGTGGTTATTCTACCTGGAATTACCAGATTTGTCTTTTTTCTCTCCCTTCATGCATAACTTTTTTTGCCTTGATGTTTGCCAGATAATTTTCTGAAATATTATCCAGAGCTTTTCCCAGGGAATTGGCAAATGTTCCATCGCAGTGGAAATCACCGTTCTCATATCACTATCCTTCAAGCTGTTTCCTCCTTTCTACTATATAGACGATTCAAAACTGCTTCAGGTTTTATAAAAAATAAAAAAACTGCTGACATTTTTTTGCCAGCAGTTTTCCAATCTAAAATTTATCAAAATCAACTTTAGATTTATCAATTTTCTTATTTTCCTCATAGTTTTCTTCATCAATGTATTTTTCTTCTGCATAGCCAAACATTGCTGCTACAATATTCGCAGGAAAATTTGTTATTGCAATATTATACTGTTTAATATTACCATTCAACAATTCCCTTGCTGCTGAAATATCCTTATTTAATTCCCATGCTTGTTTTAATGCCTCTTGATATCCACTAATAGATTGTAATTCTGGATATTTCTGTCCTAAAAAAGATAATTTCTCAAGTTTATCACTTACAGTAAGCTTCTCTATTCCAGCAACTTCTTTATCATAACTTAATTTAACAATTTTTAATGCGTCATTTAAACAAGCAGTTCTTTTTGCAATCTGAATGCCTATATTAGACCCTTCATGTTTAATTAAGTTCTTTAATTCATTAAACTTATTTCTTACTGATATCACATAAACTATAACTACTATTATAATTATAATAATTAACCATTTCATAATGTATTTCTCTCCTTATTTCTCCTTACTTACTACAGTTTCAAGCTGCTCATATAAATCAAGAATACCATCTGCTGTTCTACGCATAATTTTACAATATTCTTCAATCTTTTCAAAAGTTTTTTTTATTGCCTGATATGTATAAGCATCAATTTTATCATTTGGTCGAACATAAGCTTTATCTCGTGTTCCCCATATTCTGTTTTTATATATATGAATTTCCCCAAGATTATCGAACACAGAAGATTTTAGCATCATCAACTGAGTGCTTGGAGATAAAATTTTCATGCATTCCTGTTCCAATTCTTTTGGAACAAATACTTCGAACTTTTGATTAAATTCTGCGGAAGCAATGTTCTTTTTCATATTGATACAATTTTCTACAATTTCTTCACCCTCAATATATTTATCTTTTGAATTATTCACACAATAAATATGTATTGGTTCTATAAAAGCATCAAAATCTCCAGTAAAAGAATTCCCATTTAAAACTGCATTATGGTCAAGTTTTATTTCATCATGATCTGCATACCTCAGAATTCCGGTTTTCTCATAATTCATTTTAACAAACTCATCCAATTTCCCCTGGCAATCACTTTCAATCTTATCAAGCTTCTTACTGCACATATTGCATATAGCTAGTCCTATTATTGTTATAATCAAGTGCCCACATATATAGGCAACTACTCCTGGCCATATTTTTCCGCACTTAATTACAGAGTATAGTGCAAAAAGTGCTAATATCAAAAGATGGAACATTCCCCTGTTCTTAGCTGACTTTTCATCATACTTATCATAGTTTGATAAACTTATACCATTTTTCCCAAAACAATATATTACGCTTCCAGTTTTAAATATTGTAAGGTACTTTTTTTGCTCCACTTCATTTTGTTGTAAAAATAATTTTAATTCTTCTGACATACTCTCTTTCCCTCCGATTTTCGACATTTAATTGTAACATGTGTCATATTTTTATGCTATATTTTTTATATAGAAACGCCATCACAAAACATTTTTCTCCTTTCTATAATCGCGTTTTCCCTTCTGATTAATAGACAACACAATCGCAGCTCCAATTAGTGCAATAATATAAATTTTTTTATACATGATCATCCTCCCCCTTTTCATCCAATAAGCTTTCTGCAATAAAATTATATGACATATTATAACACTCACGTATACTCATTGCTATATATCAGCAATTTTCTTTTTCTATTCTAAATTTCCAAAATCAAATATAATATCTTAAGAAAAAACTTTATATAAAATTGAAGTTGCACTAACATATACATCACATTTTTTTACCCCCATCTCATCAATAACTGTAATCGTTTCTTTCCTTTCACTCTATAGACGATTGGCGCTTTCGACAGGTTTTAAATTATTATAAAAAAATAAAAAGCCGACCAGTTACATGAAAATCATGTTTCTGATCGACCTTGAATGTCTATATTCCTTTTCGCTCCACCACATGCACATCCATCTGCGGATATGGAATGGAAATCCCATTGGCATCAAAGGCTTCTTTTATCTTTTCATTCAGGCGCCATTTGATATTCCAGTATTTGTCTGTAGGCACCCAGACGCGGAGCCCCATGATCACCGCACTGTCGGCAAGCTCATCTACAAAAACAATCATTTCCTCGTCGGATTTGGTTCCCGGGTCTTCCTGCAGAATATGCTGCAAAAGCTTCTTCGCTTTCTTAATATCGGAATCATAAGAGATTCCCACTTTAATTTCCAGTTTCCGAAGATTACGGGCAGTTACATTGATGATGGTGCTGTTAGACAGTTTCCCGTTCGGAATGATCACATGCTTATTATCAATAGTGGTGAGAGTCGTATAAAACATCTCAATTTTATACACAGTACCTTCTGTACTTTCTACCTGGTCCTGGATAATATAATCTCCTACCTGAAAAGGCTTGAACAAAAGCAGCATCACGCCGCCAGCCAGATTCTCCAGACCGCCCTGCAGGGCAAGACCAATGGTAACACCGGCCGTTCCCAAAAGTGCTGCCACCGAAGATTCCTTCACACCGAAATTTGTTGCAATATTAAATATCAGAATCAGATAGAGAAGAAATCTTCCAAAAGAACAGATAAACTGGGCTACACCTTTGTCTATACCTGCCTTTTCCATGGAGCGCCTGGCAAGCTTCAAAAAACACTTAATCAGCTTGGTTCCCACATAAAAGGCTACAATAGAAAGAACCACTTTCATTCCGAAGCTGATCAAATCCGGAATATGACCGTTAAAGTAAGCCTTGATCTGATCCCAGTTGGAGCTTACTTTATCCACTGTTTCCTGGACAGTCTCCTGAACTGCATTCTCTATAACCTGTCCTTCCAAATTCCCATCTCCTTTTTTCAGTCCTTTCCCGTAAACAATTCTGTTTCTTGCTATCCAAAAACAATTTCGTCCTGTTTTCCACCGGAAATTCATTTTGGAAACAAATTATCCACCGTCTACTGCAAGACTCTCCACAGTATCAACTGCGCTGCCAGAATTAACGGCACACCCAGACGGAATTTCCATTTTCTGATTTTATGATGAAAAAATTGCATTCCAAGAAGAGCTCCAGCGGAACCGCCAATGGCAGCCACCGCAAGAAGCTGGGCTTCCGGGATGCGCCACTGTTTCCGGATGGCTTTCTGTTTATCGATGCCATACATCCCGAATGCTGCAATATTAACGAAAACCAGATATACAACAAGAATATTTTCTAACATTTTAATCCAACTCTCTAATTTCCCTGCCAAACACGCTATAAAGCGTGTTTGAAAAAGGCTTTCTACAAGGCAATGGCAAGAGAAATAATGTTTTCCCTCTTCTCTTTATTTATTTAATCCCTTCATAGAAAGGCTGATCCGGTTCTTCTTCTCATCCACACCGAGAACACGAACCTCCACAACATCTCCAACGCTTACAGCTTCCAACGGATGTTTGATAAATTTTTCACTCATCTGGGAAATATGAACAAGTCCGTCCTGATGAACTCCGATATCAACAAAAGCTCCGAAATCGATTACGTTGCGGACAGTTCCTTTCAGGATCATACCCTCTTTCAGATCCTTGATATCCAGTACATCTGTGCGGAGAATCGGCTTCGGCATCTCATCACGCGGATCTCGTGCCGGTTTCTCCAGCTCTTTTACAATATCCCGAAGAGTGATCTCTCCAATTTCCAGTTCATCAGCAGTCTTCTTGTAATCCCTGATCTGTCTGGAAAGTCCGGCAAGCTTGCCTCCTGCAATATCCTCAGCGGAATATCCCAGTTTCTCAAGAAGCCTGGAAGCCGCCTCATAGCTCTCCGGGTGAACGCTTGTCGCGTCAAGAGGATTGGAGCCGCCTGTAATACGCATGAAACCAGCGCACTGCTCGAATGCTTTCGGTCCAAGCTTCGCAACCTTCAGAAGATCTTTTCGGCTTGTGAAACGGCCATTCTCCTCACGGTAAATTACAATGTTCTTTGCAATAGCCTTGGAAACACCGGAAATATACTCAAGAAGGGAAGCAGAAGCAGTATTTAAATCCACACCTACTTTATTTACAGAATCCTCAACCACACCTGTCAGAGCCTCGCCAAGCTTCTTCTGGTTCATATCATGCTGATACTGCCCTACACCAATGGATTTCGGATCGATCTTAACCAGCTCAGCCAGAGGATCCTGCACACGTCTTGCAATGGAGGTAGCACTTCTCTGTCCTACATCAAAATTTGGGAATTCGTCTGTAGCAAGCTTGCTTGCAGAGTAAACAGAAGCACCTGCCTCATTTGTAATCACATACTGAACCTTCGCTTCCGGAATCTCCTTCAGCATATCAACAATAACCTGCTCAGACTCTCTGGAAGCAGTACCATTTCCAACAGAAATCAGGGAAATGCCATACTTCTTGATCATAGCTTCTACTGTATCCTTCGCAGCGCGAATCTTCTTCTCGTTAGTAGGAGCAGTTGGATAAACAACTGTGGTATCCAGAACTTTTCCAGTAGGATCTACAACGGCCAGCTTACAGCCTGTACGGAAGGCCGGATCCCATCCAAGGACAGTCTGTCCGGCGATTGGAGGCTGCATGAGAAGCTGCTCCAGATTTTTGCCAAATACTTTGATGGCTCCGTCCTCTGCCTTCTCAGTCAAGTCACTTCTGATCTCGCGCTCGATTGCAGGAGCGATCAGACGCTTGTAACTGTCCTCTGTCACTTCTTTCAGAATCGGTGTAGTAAATGGATTGTCTCGGGTGATCACCTGCTTCTCAAGGTAACGAAGAATATCTTCTTCTGGTGCAGCTACCTTGATAGTGAGGAATTTCTCTTTCTCACCACGGTTCAGCGCCAGCACACGATGTCCAGCCAGCTTCTTCACCGGCTCCTCAAACTCATAATACATCTCGTATACAGACTGTGCCTCCGGATCTTTTGCCGTAGAACTGATGGTTCCTTTTTTTGCAGTAAGATCACGGATGTGGATTCGATAATCTGCCTCATCGGAAATATGCTCTGCAATAATGTCCTTTGCACCAGCAATGGCATCTGCCACAGAAGCAACCTCTTTTTCCTCGGAAACAAAGGCTTCTGCTTCTTCCTCGATGGACTTGCCTGTCATCTGAAGCATAATAATATTTGCCAGCGGCTCCAGACCTTTTTCCTTGGCAATTGTTGCCCTGGTACGTCTCTTCGGACGGTACGGACGATAAAGATCCTCTACCACTACCAGTGTCTGTGCTGCCAGGATCTGTGCTTTCAGCTCTTCTGTCAGTTTTCCCTGGTCCTCAATGCTGGAAAGAACCTGATTCTTCTTGTCTTCCAGATTTCGAAGATAAGTCAGTCTCTCGTTCAGGTTACGAAGCTGCTCATCATTTAAGGTTCCAGTAGCTTCTTTTCTATATCGTGAAATAAAAGGGATGGTGTTTCCCTCATCGATCAATTTAACAGCAGCTTCTACCTGCCATTTCTGCACCCCAAGTTCCTGGGTGATTACCTGTAAAATATCCATTTTTTCAATCTCCTCTTGTTGCTTGTATTTCTAATTTCTGTAACCGTCATTATTTTCTGTATCATATCCGTTTCCAGAATCATTGGTCCAGTTATGAAAGCCGCCGTCAGCAGTTCCATCTCCTGGCAGTCTGTAGTCCAGTTCCCCATCCAGATCCCGATAAAATGCCACCATGGACATTTCCATATAAGGCATGATCCAGAAAAGTGCAATATAGAACGTGAACACAGATAATAACAAAAGCGGGATAAAGCTGAGATTCAGCTTCACATATCTCCAGATATTTCCCTTCATCAGCCTTGCGCTCTCTTTCAGTGCCTGGATTCCTCCAAGCTCTGTGTCATCCGCCATGAGAAAGTAGGTCATGGCAAATGGAAGGGAAATAAGAAAATTCAGCAAAGTGCTTACAGCCAGCAGTCCCAGAGTCATGGAAAGCCACTGGATCTGGGAATCCACAGTCAGTCCCGGATCTGTGGTAAAGCTCACATAATAGTAAGGGATTGCTGTGACCAGCTGGATCAGCGCCAGCACAAAGCCTGCAACGATCACCCTGTCTGGCTGGTTTTTGAAAAAGTAGCCCAGATCTCCCAGAGAAAATTCCTTTCCCCTGGAAATATTCAAAAGCATATACCCCAGACCAGCGGAAATGATCCCCACGATCAGTGACACCACCAGCATAAATACTTCACTGAGAACCAGATCCAGCGCGGATGTGCCAGAAAATAAATTGGTAGAAAGGATTGTTCCTAAAGTATTCAGACCATACACTGCCAGAAGCCCAAGGATCACAGTTCCAACATGTCCCTGCAATGCCTTTTTTGCCTGCAGTTTGATTTCCTTCGTACTTCTTTTTTTCATAATCATCATTCTCCTTTGCAGTGAAACAGCAGGCCGGGATTCTGATGCATCCCGGCCAGATATATTGCAGCACCATTTCGCTGTTTTCACTTTTTGCTCCATTAAGCCATGCCAGTTGTTCCCAATATAGCATTCTTCCATCTGACATCTGTAATTTTTTAATTACGCCGTTCTCTTGTTTCCCCAGAAAAACAGCGCTACCGTACCAGGACCTGTATGGCTTCCGATGGTAGTTCCGATGTTATTGATCTCAACCTTCCCATTTAATTTCGGGAAACGCTCTTCCACCAGCCTTGCCACTTCCCTGGCATCCTCTATACATGCGGACTGGGAAATATAACATTTCCCACTATAGTCAAGTCCGCCCTCAGCGTACTCTTCCATTTTGTCTACAACAGCCCGGATCACCTTTTTCTTGGTACGGATCTTAAATCTTGGGATCAGTTTTCCCTGATCATCCATATTCAGCAGCGGGCAGATATTCAGCATCGTGCCGAAAAAGCCGCTGGCCTTGGAAATACGGCCTCCTCTGATATAAAACGTAAGATCTGTGGAAAAAAACCAGTGATGCAGGTTCAGCTTGTGTTCCTCCGCCCAGGCATGAACCTCCTCAATGGGTCTGCCCTCATCCCGAAGGTCTGCAAGTTTATCCATAAAAAGCCCATATCCGGAGGATGCTCCCAGAGAATCCACCACCAGGATCTTACGCCCCGGATATTTTTCCTCCAGATCCGCTTTTGCAACGTTAGCTGAATTGATAACGCCAGAAATTCCTGAAGACAGGCAGACATGGAGCACATCTTTTCCCTCTTTCAGAAATCCTTCGAAATATTCTTCGAATTCATCTGCATTTACCTGGGAAGTCTTGGTGGATGCACCATCCTGCATGGCCTTATAAAATTGGTCAAATGGCATAGACTGTCCCAGATCATCTGCATATTCTTTTCCATTTAGTTCATAATGAAAGCAGATATAGGAAATATTTCTTTTCTCAAAATGTTCTTTCGTAAGGTCTGCTGTGGAACAGCAGCTGATCACATAGTCGCTCATATTTCCCTCCTGTTACTAATTTTGCAAAACCTCCAGATCGGGTTCTCCCTTATTCTGGAAGAATTTCATTTCTGTACGCAACACTTGCCACTGTATCCGGATCCTCATCCTTGTTAAACCAGAACTGTGCCCGGTTGTCAATCTTGGTATCTGCAGTCTTATAAATATTCAGGTAATCTCCGTCCTCATCACACGCATAGCCTTTTTCCTCTGCAGCTGCGATCAGGTCCGCCTTCTTCGCACCCAGGGTAAATCCACCGGAAAGAGTAAGGGTAAGAGCATCACTGTCGTAATTGCCTACCTCAAGCTCCCGTACAAAACAGTTCTCGATGGCAGTTGCATCCTGGGTAAAATTGTAAACACTGAAATGCACACTCTGGTTATTCTTCATCATGTCTACAAATTCCAGATCCCGGCCAGCCACATAAGCGCCATCTTCCACATCCTGAAGCTCCCAGCCATTCTCAAGGAATGCAGACACCGGAGCCGGAAGGGAATAAAGATCTCCGCAGAATTCCAACTGTGGAGCCAGCAGATCATCTCCCAGCTCAGTAGGAGCGGTATAGGAAGATACGATTTCTGGAACTTCCTCGCTTACACTTCCCTTGTCATATCCTTCTGGCTCTACGAAGTTACGCATATCTACCTGCTTCAGAGTATTGTCATCCTTATATACATAGAAATGAACTTCCTCGTAATAATCTTTCGAGTAGGAATACTTGGTATACAGGTCTCCCTCGTAAGTATCGCTTGGATCACCATAAGCAGCTTTGATATCATCAAAATTGGATTTTCCCATTACGATTCCGCCAGGCAGTTCTACAGGAGTAGCCGCCACATCAAAATCATAGCTTGCATCAATATCAATTCCTGCTACCAGACACTGGTTTAATGGCAGCTGGTTGATTCCAAGATTGATCACATCTACGGAAACGCGGTCGTCCCCTTTGTAAAAACTGATGGAACCATAGGAATTGGTTCCAACGCCCATCTCCGGGTCCTCGTTCTTGCCAAGTGTCCAGTCTGCTGCAAAATCCTGGTAATACATAGGGAACTGGTAAACCTTATCCCCGATCTTCACCTGAAAATCGTACAGGCTGTCGGACAGCTCTGTAACCGTTTCTGCACCAGCCTCAGGCTCATCAGCAGCCTCTCCTGCTGCCTCTGTAGTTTCGGCTTCCTGTGCCTCTGCATAAGCCGCGGACGGAACCGCACACAGGCACATTGCTGTAAAAAGCACTCCCAATACTTTTCTTTTCATACAGAAATTCCTCCTTAGAATGTATATTTGATCAGTCGGCAAGGCCGAAAGCATCGTGTACTGCATTCATAGCCCGGATTCCGTCTTTTTCGTTGATAAGGACGGTAATACGGATTTCAGATGTGGAGATCATATTAATGTTTACGCCTTCATTGTAAAGGCTCTCAAACATCTTGGCAGCCACGCCAGGATTGCTGAGCATACCGGAGCCAACAATGGAAAGCTTGGCGATATTGCGCTCAGAGTGAAGCTCCTTGAAGCCAAGGCGCTCCTGGCTCTCCTCCAGAGTGGCAACTGCATCATCCAGATCATCCTTATTTACGGTAAAAGAAATGTCCTTTGTTCCTGCACGTCCGATAGACTGCAGGATAACATCTACATTAATATTTTTCTTTGCAAGGGTATCAAATACCTTAAATGCAACACCAGGCACATCACGAAGTCCCAGTACTGCGATCCTCACAGCGTCTGTATCCAGCGCAACACCGCTGATCAGCATTCTTTCCACGCTAACTACCTCCTTAACTACCGTTCCTTCACTGTTATTCAGGCTGGAGCGGACCACAAGGGGCACTCCGTATTTCTTCGCCATTTCCACAGAACGGTTGTGAAGTACACCCGCTCCTGATGTTGCCAGATCCAGCATCTCATCGTATGTGATCTCTTTCAGCTTTCTGGCATTTGGAACCTTACGTGGGTCGGCTGTATAAACGCCGTCCACATCTGTATAAATCTCGCAGGCGTCTGCATGAAGCGCTGCTGCCAGTGCCACGGCAGTGGTATCAGAACCGCCTCGTCCCAGGGTGGTATAATCATCATACTTATCCACTCCCTGGAATCCGGTAACGATGACAATCCTGCGGGCATCCAGCTCACGGCGGATACGCTCTGTGTCAATTCTTTTCAATCTTGCATTCTGATGGCTGCTTGTGGTATGCATGGTCACCTGAAAAGCATTCAGGGAAACCGCCGGAACGCCCAGCTTGTGCATTACCATGGCCATCAGAGATACGGACATCTGCTCACCGATGGTAAGGAGCATATCCATCTCACGCTTCGGAGGCTTGTCGTCCATATCATGAGCCATACGGATCAGCTCATCTGTATATTTTCCCATGGCGGACAAAACCACCACCACGTCATTTCCTTTTTTATATTCCTCGATACAACGGTTGGCAACATTATACATTCTCTGTTTGTCCCCAACGGAAGTACCGCCGAATTTCTTAACTATCAGCATAGTTTTTCCTTTCACGCTGTCAGTTTTATTTTTATCTGCGCATACAGACAGTTTCGCGCAGCTGCCCATTACCTGAATAACTGCGGCTTCATGTTATCAGTCTTTCACGCGGATCATGCCCAGAACATTCTCTCCAAGCGCTTTCACACGCTCTTTGTACTCGCCCTGTGTCATAAGTCTGGTAATAAAACCAAATTCTTCCGGAAGGGAATCCGGCTCGATCACAGCCTCAACCTTACCAAAAGCCTTATCCACTTCATCCAGGGAAGTATCCTTCACACGGACAAAAAAACGGCCTTCTACAGAATCCGGCTCCATCAGGGTCATCTCTTCATTGCTCCAGTTATTCGGAATCGTATCATGAAGATGCTTTGCAGCCTCCACAACGTCTGCTACAACTGCACTTGCAGTAGGAAGCTTGCCGGCTCCGCTTCCATAGAACATGGCATCGCCAAGCATGTTTCCATGTACAAAAATACTGTTGAACACTCCCTTTACGCCATAAAGAGGATTCTCCTGTCCTACAAGGAAAGGTGCTACAAGTGCGTAGAAGGAATCGTCTCCCAATTTCTTGCTTGTGCCAAGAAGCTTGATACTTCTCCCCATTTCTCTTGCGTATTCCATATCCTCTGGTGTGATCTTTGTAATTCCTTCTGTATAAACATTTTCAAAATTCAGAAATTTTCCATATGCCAGAGAGGAAAGAATGGCAATCTTACGGCATGCGTCCTGTCCTTCCACGTCAGCGGTAGGATCAGCCTCTGCGTAGCCTTTTTCCTGAGCCTCTTTCAGAACAGTATTGAAATCAGCGCCTTCTGTGATCATCTTATCCAGCATATAGTTAGTAGTTCCGTTCAGAATTCCGCTGACCTCATCGATCTCATCTGCGGTAAGAGAACCGTTGATGGCACGAATGATCGGGATTCCACCGCCGCAGCTTGCCTCGAAAAGGAAGTTGATCTTTTTCTCTTTTGCAATTTTCATAAGCTCAGGACCGTATTTGGCAACCAGAGCTTTATTTGAGGTACACACACTCTTGCCGGCTTCAAGTGCTCTTTTTGTAAAAGTATAGGCAGCACCGGTTCCTCCCATTACTTCTACTACAATTTTAACTTCCGGATCGTTTACGATCTGCTCAAAGTCATGAACAAGAATCTCTTCTACCGGATCTCCAGGGAACTCACGAAGATCCAGTACATATTTGATCTTAATCTCTTCCCCGGCTCTTTTGTTAATCAATTCATGATTGGTGCGGATGACTTCTACTACACCGCTTCCAACTGTGCCATATCCTAACACTGCAATATTTATCATCTGTCCGTTACTCCCTGCCTAAAATTTTTAAATAATGGATTCCTTCCATCTGTTCAATGTCATCCACCATTGCCTCAGCATCCCCTTCTCCCTGAAGGATCTGCACACTTAAGGTAAGAGTGGCAATACCACTGATGGGAATACTCTGATGTATGGTCAGAATATTGCCATGGTTTTCTGCAATAGCTCGAAGAACATTGGATAAAATTCCCGGCTCATCATCCATCTGTATAATAAATGTGATGGTCTTTCCCTTGGCTTCCTCGTGGAAGGGAAAAATATCATCTTTATATTTATAGAAAGAGCTTCGGCTGATTCCCACAGCGTCTGCAGCTTCCTGAACCGTAGCTGCCCGCTTTGATTCCAGAAGCTTCTTCGCTGCAACTACATTCAGAAGCACCTCTGGCACAGCCCGCTCTTTTACTACAAAATATTTATTCTTATCTGTTGTCTTTGGCATCCTGCATTTCCTTCCACTTTCACTGCGCCCTGCAAATCTCTGCCATTACAGCCGCTGTATCCAGACATAATCCGGAAACTGGCCTTACCCTGTTACCGTTCACTCCGTGAACAGCAGCATGCTTTTACTGCTGTTCTGCAGGTCTCTTCGCAAGTGCGATCCATTTCAGATATGCATTAATAAAGATATCAATGGCACCATCCATAACTGCATCTACATTTCCGGTTTCTTCATTGGTACGGTGATCTTTGACCATGGTATATGGCTGCATAACGTAGGAACGGATCTGGTTGCCCCAGCCGATATCCGTTACTTCACCTCGGATTCCGGAAAGCTTGGCTTCTGCCTCCTGCTGTTTCAGAAGATATAACTTCGCCTTCAGCATCTGCATAGCCTTATCTTTATTCATATGCTGGGAACGCTCATTCTGACACTGTACCACGATTCCTGTTGGAAAATGAGTGATACGGATAGCGGATGAGGTCTTGTTGATATGCTGTCCGCCGGCACCACTGCTTCGGTAGGTATCAATACGGATGTCCTCATCATTGACTTCTACGTCCAGATCTTTCTCAATATCCGGCATTACATCGCAGGATACGAAAGAGGTCTGGCGCTTTCCAGCCGCATTGAACGGGGAAATACGTACCAGACGGTGAACACCTTTCTCAGACTTCAGAAGTCCGTATGCGTTCTCTCCGTTTACCTGGAAGGTAACAGATTTGATACCAGCTTCATCGCCGTCCAGATAGTCCAGAACTTCAATTGAAAAGCCCTTGCGCTCAGCCCAGCGTGTATACATACGATACAGCATACTGCACCAGTCGCAGGCTTCTGTTCCACCAGCTCCTGCATTCAGTTTGATAATGGCATTCTCGCCGTCATACTCTCCTGAAAGAAGTGTCTTCACACGGATACTGTCAAACTGTGCCTGGAACTCATCCAGCATTTCCTGGATTTCTTCGATCATGGACGGATCATTTTCCTCATAGCTCATCTCGATCAGGGTCTCCATATCTTCTTTCTGGGTTACCAGATTCTGATAGGTTTCCATGTCGTCCTTCATGCTCTTTAATTCTTTCATTTTCTTCTGGGATATTTCTGCATTGTCCCAGAAATCAGGCGCTTCCATTTCACGCTCTAATTCTTCAACCCGCTTTTCTTTGTTAGCCAGGTCAAAGTGAATCCCTCACTTCCACTAATGGTTCTGTGTATGTTGCAAGAATGCTCTTGAACTGGTCTAATTCAACCATAGCTTCACCTTCTTTCTAATATTTCTGTGTAACTGTCCAGTGTTTTCTGAATCGTTACATTTCTTCAACAATGCCGCCGGCCTGGAACGTGTTTGAAAAATCATTCCCGCGATCCGCACGGCACACAGACTTTCAAACTATACAATAGCATATTCCGTGGGAAATTACAATAAAAAGCGGTGTGGAAAGGAACAGCCACCCGTTACCGTTTCCTCTGTGAATAACAGTCATTCTCTCTGTTGCGATTTTTTCTCAAAAATGGATTTTAGAATAGGTTGAAAAATCTCTGTATTTCTTATATCATAAACTAATGGTTCGTTTGTGGAACATGGTTCTATGATATGATGATTTTGGTTAAAGCTATTAATGAAGAGGTATCATTTTTGAAGAAGAAAGAAGCGGTATTTATTGGTGCACTATTGGTTATTTCAGTGGTGCTTTGTATTTTTGTTTATGCGGTTCCACATGGAACTCATGGGTCGATCCAGATTACGGTGGATGGGGAACTTTATGGGACTTATTCACTGGCGGAGGATCAGGTGATCCAGATTGGGGATACCAATGTGTGTGAAATTAAGGACGGCGAGGTAAAGATGACAGAGGCGGACTGCCCGGATCATCTTTGCATGAAGCAGCCGGCAGTGGGCAGTGCAGGCGGATATATTGTGTGCCTGCCAAACAGAGTAGTCATTCAGGGAGAGGGCGATTCAGATTCACAGGATTCCGAAAGTGGATTTGACGCAGTGGTGTAAGTGATGAATCAGAAAAAGACAGCGTATCTTGGGCTGTTTGCAGCCATTGCCATTATTTTCGGGTATGTGGAATCGTTGATTCCGTTTTTTGCGGGAATTCCGGGAATGAAACTAGGGCTTGCAAATCTGGCGGTGCTTTTTGTGCTGGAGAGGTATACGTGGAAAGAAGCGGCGCTGGTTTCCATTGTGAGAATTTTTATTATCGGTTTTATGTTTGGAAGCGGCTCCAGTATTATGTATAGCCTGGCGGGGGCGACCCTTAGTTTGATTGTGATGGTTTTTGTGAAAAATAAGATTGGATTCGGGCAGCTGGGTGTAAGTGTGGCTGGTGGCGTTTCCCATAACATCGGTCAGCTGCTGGTGGCGATTCCGGCAACGCATACGGTGGGACTGTTGTATTATTATGCTCCGGCGCTGATGGTGTCGGGAGTGATTACAGGACTGCTGATTGGAGTGCTGACGAAGGAAGTGCTTAAGAGGATTCCGTAATATGTTACCACCGTACGCATCTGGGCTGAATATATTCCACGCGGGGAGGCGCAACATTCCGCGGAGCTAACTGCTAACTGCGACTAAACATCTCAGGAGAGCCTTCGATGTTAAGTCTTCGTAAGCAGTGGATCTCCGCTCCATTAAAGGCGCGCCTTGAATGCCCCGCTTAGGAATATATTCAGCCCAAATGCTGTTGATTGAAAAAGAGCTCCTGACGATAGTTTTGAACTATCGTCGGGAGCTCTTCTTGCTATTCCATAAGTTATCATTTTCTATGAATTTATCATGGACAACTTATAATTCGTTTACTATATATCCGTCTTTCATTAATTCGAATTTATCCATCAATCCACTTGTCACATACACATTTTTGTCTTCATCAACGAATACGGCTTCTGCATCATATTTCTCTAAAAGAAGTTTCGCGGCGTCCAGACCCAGAACGAAGCAGGCAGTGGAGAGGCCGTCGGCCAGGTAACCCTGGTCGCAGACGATGGTGACGGAGGTGAGACCGTTCTGTACAGGATAGCCGGTCTTTGGATCCAGGATGTGGTGGTAGCGAATTCCATCTTCTATGAAGTATTTTTCGTAGTCGCCGGAGGTGGAAAGGAACTGATTGGCGTCCAGGGTGATGGCTCCAAGATAGTCGCCTTCCGTGTCACGGGGATCGGTGAGGGCTACTTTCCAGGAGGAGCCGTCGGGCTTTTCGCCGTAGGTCATGACACTGCTGCCACCAAGGTTCAGAATCATACCGAAAACGTCTGGCTGGGTTTGCAGGTAATCCATGATCTGGTCACAGCCCATGCCTTTTCCAACGGCACCAAGATCCAGGGTACAGCCATCAAGAAGGGTTACATTGTTTCCGTCCACCTGAATTTTCTCGTAGCCCACTTCGGGAAGAAGAGTGTCAATTTCGGACTGGTCCGGGACATGAGGATTCTCGCCGTCAATGTTCCACAGGCGGATGATCTTTCCAAGGGTGGGGTCAAAAGCACCGTCGGAATCCTGGGACAGTTGGCGGATTTTCTCAAGGTCGGCGGCAAGATCATCAGAGACTTCCATGGTCTTGCCCTCAGCATTGTTCAGCTGGGAAATCTGGGAGTTTTCCTCTGTCCAGGAAAGGAGGGTGGTTTCCATTTCGCGGAGCTTTTCGCCAATCTGAGTGTTGATGTCCTTGCCTGAGGTATAAAGGGTTTCGGAAACTACCGTGTCCATTGCGAAATCTGCGTTGGTGTATTTTTCTATGTCAGATGCATAAACAACTGTAGTTGTTTTTCCCAGTACTGTAGCGGAAATGACAGTGAGAAGCAGGCTGCTGCAGAGGATTCCTGCCACACTTCTCTTTCTCAAATTCCTTCTCCCATTAAACATATCCAAGCAGGTAAGTGATTGACCTCTGGACTGCTTTTTATAATGTACCTTAATTAAATCGACTTCATTCTGAAATCTTACTTTACTTCTTTTTTTACTCATATCCTGTTCTTTCTGATTTTATTTTCTCTTATTTTCCAATAGCTTTCGCCCATCTTTTTCCAGCGCGTGTTCAAGAAAGAATCCTGCTTTGCAGGATTCTCCGCCTGCGGCGGGTCGCTATAAGCGACATCTACCTTTCCGCCGCAGTGCGATCCTGCCCGGCAGGGCTTTTTATGCTATAGGGAATTCCAACGGAATTTCCTATAGCATAAAAAAGGCTCTCATCTTTCGCCTTCGGAATCCCGATCCGGATGTTCCTCTTCGGGCAGATTCCCTGGCAGGCGTGGCAGCAGATACATTCTCCTGAGAGAGGGGTATCACCGTCAATGTCCAGATGAGCAGGACAGCGCTTTTTGCAGGCTCCGCATTTCGCTGGACAGGTGCCGCTGTCACGGTTGAACAGCGCAGAGGGCGCTATAGGCATTATAGCAAAAATTGCGCCCATTGGGCAGAGGAACTGGCAGAAAAATCTTTCCTGAGTGCACATTCCGATCATGAGCAGAATCAGCAGCACAATCCCCACCTTGTAAGCAGCACCGGGAAGTCTGCCAGCGGTGAGCATGGAAAACACATCCCATGGGCTCATGCCCTGAAGCTTGCTGTACCAGCCGGTAAGGATAGATACAAGAAGCACCAGAAGCCAGATATATTTCACCTTCTGCAAAATGCGGATGGCTTTTTCTGAGTATCCGTGACGGCCTTTTTTATGAAAAACCTTCTGGCGGATAAACACAGTCAGCTCGTACAATGCATCCCCAAGGGAACCAAATGCGCAGGCATATCCGCAGAAATGCCGTCCGAACAGGCAGGTTACCACCAGCAGCACGGCAGTCACATCCAGAAAGGAATTCCAGCTGATTGCTTGATGTGCTGCGATTGCCTGAAAAACGGACTTCACACCTGCGAATGCTGTGGAAAAAAGTGCCGGAGCAAAAATGAAAAACAGAAGCTGGATGCCGGCACGGATCAGCCGGATTTTTCTCTGTCTCTTTTTCATTGATTTTCCGCCTTTCCAAGTGCATCATTTACAGCGTTGATAATTCCAGTGGAACTGAAGGTTGCTCCGGAAATGGTGTCAACATCTGTACTCTGGGCAGCCAGAATGGTACTGACCACGCCCTGTCCCTGGGAAAGGTATGCAGAGTCTTCGCCTGGTGCACTTACCACCTGAATGTCTGTAATCGTGTCATTTTCAAGTGTAACCTGAACCTGGATATTGCCGCCAAAGCCCTGGCCGTCTCCTGTGTAGGTTCCGTTTTTGTAGACAAGATCTTCACTTTCTTCCTCAGAAGAAGCGTCCTCAGCCTCTGTCTCATCTGTATTTTTGTCATCTTTTTTCGCGTCCTCGGAAGCATCCCCGGAAGCCGCTTCTTCCGTCTGGGCTTTCTGATTCTTCGCTTCCTCTTCTGCCTTTTTCTTCGCCTCTTCCTGCGCTTTTGCTGCCTCTTCAAGGGCACTTAATATCTCATCCTGCTGTTTTTCCAAGGCCTCCACTCTGGTTGTCAGACTGGCGATCTGCTGGTCTTTTTCGGTATCACTATCTTTTTTCTGCATGGAGTTGTAGCCAAGAACGACACCAACGATCAGAAGCAGACATAAAACTCTCATAATAAAACTCTGGTATTTCATGGGTTATGCTCCTTTTGCCTGATTTAATGCATTTCTAAATGCCTGAATAAATCCCTGGGAGGAATATGTGCATCCAGATACTGTATCTACACTGTCTGCGGACTGCTTTCCCATAACCTGTCCAAGAATTCCCTCCCAGGCTGTATCTGCATATTCTTCATCATCATAGGAAAAATAAGTTGCTCCCACAATCTGTCCTCCGGATATTGTTACGGTAACCTGTACACTGTCTGGTCCGTCATTGCCTTCTCCAATGCCAGTGTAGGTTCCATCTGTATATGCACCAGCAGGCACAGGCGTGGGTTCTGGCGTAGCTGTCGGTTCCGGCGTCACAGAATTCTCCGGTGTATCCGTCGGTTCCGGTGCAGAAGTTGGCGCTGGCGTTTCAGTAGGCTCTGGTACAGCTGTAGGCTCCGGTGCAGTCGTTGGTTCCGGAACAGAAGTCGGCTTTGGCGTATTTGTGGGTTCTGGCTTCTCGGTGGAATCCGGCGCCTCAGTGGGCTCTGGCGTTACTGAAGGCTGTACCTCTGTATTTTTTGCCTGCTCCAATGCTATTTTGGACGCATCCAGAATTCCCATAGAAGAAAATGTTGCACCACTTACAGTGTCAATTCCTTCTGTACTCTGCTTTTCCAGTATTTTAGGCTGTATGGATCTCCATGCCTTATTGAAAAAGCTTCTGGTATCTGAGTTTGTATTGGTTACTTCCGTAATTTTTCCGTCTTTAATTGTCAGTGTTATGTTAACCTTTCCGGAATATCCCATTGCAGACCCTGTATAGGTACCATCTTTCAAAAGCTTTACAACCGGCTGTTCATCTGACGGATTATCCGGAGTCTTGGTAGGATGTGGAATCTCCGTTGGAATTGGTGTTACAGTTTCATCAGGTACAGTAGTCGGGGTTGGAGTTATATCTTCTTCCTTTGAGTCTGTAGTTCCTGATTGATCAGCCTTTGAAAGAGCCTGGGATAAAGCTCCGAGAATTCCATTGGAAGAAAATGTTGCACCACTTACAGTATCAATTTCAGAAGTACTCTGTCTGGAAATCACATTGGACTTGATTGTTTTCCATGCTTTATTAAAAAATTCAGGTGTATCTGTATTTGTGTTGCTTATTTTTTTGATTTTTCCATTTTTTATTGTAACCTTTACCGTTACGGTTCCATCAAAGCCTTCTGCCTGTCCCTCATATACGCCATCTTTATAGCTGACAGAAGTATCTTTCTTCGGTTTCTTTGCAGGTTTTGGCGTTGGCGTTGGAGTTGGTGTGGCAGCCGGTGTGGCAGAATCACTGTTTCCTGCCTGTGAAAGGGCATTCTGTACTGCCTGGATAATCCCGTTTGAGGAGTAAGTTGCACCGCTGACTGCATCCACATTCGGGGACTGGCTTGATAAAACCTTACTTACAACGCCCTGAGCGGAGGCAAAATAAGAGCCTGTTTCTCCTGAGGCACTCAATATATCAACAGCTGTGATTTTCCCACCTGATACCGTTACCTGTACGGTAATCGTTCCTCCAAAGCCAGTACCGCTGCCCCGGTAAGTTCCATCTTTATAGCCGCCTTCCGGAACTTCTGTAGTTGGTGTAGTGGTGGAGCCCTGACCTACCCCTGAAGATGCAGCCGTTTTTACTGGAAGGGTCTTTGAGCTTCCTTTTTTTATACCATTTTTTTTCTTTGAAATTTTGGAAGTTTTTTTCTTTGAAGAAGCTGATGATGTGTTTTTGCCTGCTTTCAGCAGACTCTCCTCTTCTGCCTCGTCATCTGCTGTCTCATAGGAATAGGCTGTTTTCAGAAGCGATTCCAGATCCTGGGATTTTACAACCTCTCTGGTTTCAGCAGTCACTTCTTTTCCACTGCTGCCAGCCTGAGCACCTGCTGCAGCCACAGCAGCAATAACCACTGCTGCTGGAGCAAGTTTCACCAGATTCTTTTTTTCAAAAGGATTCTTATCACTGTCTCGTTTTTTCATGCTGTCTCCTGTTAAAATATGTAGCAAATTAAATTTCTCTTTACAAGCAAAAGCAGGGGCTGTTAAAAACGGCCCCCGTTCCTTTGCCTTGTTTCACACAAGTCTTATTTGTTACCAGTAAAAACTTTGTAACAATTATTGTAACTGTTCAGTACCTTCTGAATGGTTACCAATTATTTTACTTTTACTTTGAATTTCTTAGATACCCCATTACTTGTAACAGTGATGGTTGCAGTACCTTTCTTCTTACCTTTTACAACACCTTTTGCAGTAACAGTCGCTACTTTCTTGTTGCTGGACTTGTATGTTACTTTTCCGGATGGTGTTGCGGTTGCTTTGATTTTTACTGTTTTGCCTTTCTTGATTGTTGCAGAAGATTTTGCAAGCTTCAGAGAAGGTTTCTTAACCTGGATTACTACTTTCTTAGTGTAATTTCCAACCTTTACAGTAATGGTTGTCTTTCCCGCTTTTTTCGCTTTTACAACGCCTTTGGAGGTAACAGTCGCTACTTTCTTGTTGCTGGATGTAAATTTAACTTTTCCAGTTACATCATTTTTTACAACCGTAATGGTTGTAGAGGTTTTTCCTTTGGTGTAAATTGTGGAAGCTTTTGCAGTTGCTGTAATTCCTTTGGCCGGTGCTTCAGTCGGTGCCGGAGTTGCAGTTGGCTGTGTAGGTGCTACAGTTGGCTGTGCCGGGGTCGGTGTTGCGGTCGGCTTTGCCGGGACTGGTGTTGCAGTCGGCTGTGCCGGTGTTGCGGTTGGAGCCGGAGCTTTTACAAGCATGTTAAGAGCTTCTCTTAAATGTCCGATCTGCTCTTCTACGCCATAAGTTGTCTGATTCTTAATATTTGCAAGCATTTCCTCACACTCTTCAAGCTCATTTGCAATGCTGTCTTTTGCAGCAACCCAGCTCTCCGGAGTATAATCAGCCTCGTTCAGGGCTTTTGCTTCTGCGATAATGTTTTTCAGTGGTGTGGAATCTGCATCACCTGCAGGTTTCGCAATATTCTCAGCTGTTGCCTGGAATTTTACAACGTAATCCTGGTATCCAAGGGCATGAACAGTAAGGATCCAGTAACCAGTTCCGTCTGTTCCTTCCGGAAGCTTGCATCTTCCTGATTCTGTAAGGCCAAGCTGGATACCCATCATTTTATGCATCCAGTTATCAGCTGCAAATTTTGTTCCATAGTTTGCAAGTCTGTTTGTATAAGTGGAATCATTTCCATAATATGCCCACTCAACAGACTGCATATGTGCACCAAGATCGCCATAGTTTCCAGTCAGGTCAACTCTCAGGAACTCACCATAGGAACCATTTCCAGGCTTTACAGATGCTGTAATTCCGTCTGCCACTTTCAGCTCTGCATCTTTGATACCAGACTCAGTTCCGTTCTGTCTTGCTCCGATTACAAAGCTTCCATCTTCAGCTTTTGTAGCTTTTTTCAAACCATTTGTATTTGCAGTTACATTTGCAACGGCTTCATAGGATTTCAGTTCTTTCTCGCCATAACCGCCGATCAGCTGTCCGCCATTTTTTACAATTGCATGACTTTCTGCAAAAGCAGCAAGGTCAGCTCTCTTAATCTCAACCGGTACATATTTCAGGCCAGTTACGGTATATCCGGTTACATTGTTCCGGTTAAATACTTCTGATGTTCCATCGGCATAATAAACTGTTTTTCCGTCTGCGCTCCAGTGAGAAACTGTTTTTCCATTAAGAACCGCGATTGCCTGGAAGCTTCCTCTGTGAAGGCCATGGTTTGCAGTTGCTCTTGTTACAGCATCAAATGCTCCAAGGTCTGACTCACCTCTTCTGTCTTTTTCTTCTGAAGAAGCTGTGGAGCCTGCATTGTATACATCCTCGGAAGACCAGTATTCAGCCCAGGTAAGACCTGCGTATACATATACGTTTTCGTTGTAAACAAATGAGAAATCTGCATATCCAGATGCACTTACGGTAACGGTATCTCCATCTTTTACTTCTGTTTTAGAGTAATCAAGAGATCCGTCTCCCTGAACTACTTTCACAGAACCTTTTCCGCTTGCAGCATACTCTTTTTCACCAATTTTTACTTTTGAAACAGCCTTTGTATATGCAGCAAACTGCTCTGCTGTAATGTCTGCTGCAGCAACCAGTTTTCCCTCATACTCATCGTATGCAGCTGGCATAACATCTGTTGTTGCTGTGAAAGTAGTGCTGATGGAAGCATATTTTCCATTGGCATCAGAAATTGTTAAAGTATGTGTTCCCGGTGTAAGATCTGCAACCTTTACGCCATCCTCTGTTGCTTCAGCTTTTACGCCATCAACAGCATACTCTTTGGAAAAATCTGCCGGAAGATCACCAGCAAATTCAACTTTAACAGCTGTATCTGTTGTTTTTACATTTACTGCTGTTGCAGCTGCGCCTGTTGTTACCGGAACATAAGTATCTTCAATGTCAAAATTGATAATTCCCTTGTTTGTATAATAGGTTACGCTGGAAATTGTTTTGCCCATCATGGATACATAATGTGCAGAACTTACCGGACAGCCATGTACAGTTGTTGTAAAGCCCGTGCTCCATGCCAGATGACTGCCTTTCCAGATGTTCTCCAGATGACGGAGAGCATATGTGGTTCCGTCTGTTGTATTGATCACAGCTCCGTAAATGCTGTCAGCTGCTGTGTCAATAACACCAGCCAGTGTCTCTTTATTCAGATCCAGTTCATAATCTCCATATTTGGTATCTGTTTTAAATGTTGAACCAATTGAAACGGTCTGTGCACTCATTCCCTGAACTGTGCCAAAGGAAATATTACCATCTGCATCAACCGTAAGTTCTTTATAATAGGCTGGTGCCGCATCTGCTGTCAGTACATAATAGGAATAATCAGCAGCTTCGATCAGTGCATCTTTTCCTGTATAAGTATTCTCGCTTGTCTGACCTTTGTTGGTAACAGCGATTGTTACAGAAGTGCTGTCTGTAACCTGCTTGTATTTGTCAGCATTGTTGTTAAGCACGGACGCATCTATTACTTTTACCGGGAAAGTAATACCTGCCAGATTTGTTCCTGCTGCATCTGTATGATAAGCGACATTACCATTCATCATACCTTTTGTTCTGGATTTATTTAATGTAGCGGATGTAAATGCATCTACTTTTACATCATTGTTTTTCAGCTCAGATCTGTAAAAAGCTTCATAGGGAATATTCATCAGTACGATCTGACCATCCTCCACTGTTTTCACAGCTCCCGCTTCATTGTTGGTTTCGCCCTCAGTGTCTGCTAAAAAAGCATCTTCTGTGTCTCCGGTTTCGCCATCCTCGAATCCAGACTCCTCTTCTGCGGCTTCTCCAGATTCAAAACCATCCTCTGTGTCTGTAGCAAAATCTGCTGAATCGTCAGCCTCTGATGATTCGTCATAGTTGTCTGAAATCTCATCAGAACCATATGTAGTCTCCTCAGATACCTCAACAGCTGCTTCTCCAGAAGTAAAGTCCTCTGCCATAACTCCAACCGGTGAACTGGTCATCGCTACAGCTGCACTCATAATGATCGGAGCAATTTTTCTTAATAACTTTTTGTCAGCCATTCTCTTCCTCCTTGTTTAACTTTTATTAGTATTTTCTAACCTTTGTTTATTCTACAGAATTGTGTTAGAAATGTCTATCTATTTTTAGTTTAGACATTGCACTTTTTTTATCAACAAGAGGGGCTGTTTCGTATATCAACATGCTGATTCCGTCTCCATATTTTATATAAAAAATACTTTCCTCTCTTTAGGCATAATGATATCGCTTACAGACATCACCCCCCATTTGCAGCAAAAAAGAATCCAGGCACGGAAGTCTTCTTACTTCTATACCTGGATTCTCCTACATTGAAAATTAAGCAACTGCCATATTGACTTGTCTGATTTTTCATCTGCTGCTCCTACGTCAGTCGCCGTAGCTACCGCTACACAGCCCCGGCCGTTGGGATGCGCCATATGCACCATATTTTCTTTCTATGAGAAAAAGCTCTCAGCCACGCTCATCTCCGCAATATATCCGACAGTTCCTGTCATAAAAATAGTTCCGTCTTCTTTAATGTCGATCTGGATCATACCACCTGGCTGGTTTACATTGATTCTGTTTTCCATCAGACCTTTTCGGTAGGCTGCAATGGCTGCCGCACAGCTTCCTGTACCGGAAGCTTTTGTGTAACCGGAGCCACGCTCCCAGATCTCGATATCCAGATTTCCTTTATCAATCTGGCGGCAGATCTGCAGGTTCACTCTTTCCGGGAACTCATCTGCATTTTCCACATATGGCCCCAGCTCTCTTACTTTTTCCTGAGATACCTGATCCATGAAAATAATGCAGTGTGGATTTCCTACTGTGAGACAAGTTGCCTTGTATTCTTTCTTGTTAAATGTAAATGGCTCATCGATCACCTCACGCACCTCGCCAGTTACCGGAATCTCTCTGGAAAGGAAAGAAGCTTTGCCCATGTTTACGCGGAACTCTGTCGCTCTGGCATTCAGACACTCTACTTCGATTGTTCCTGATAAAGTCTCAATGGCAAATTTTTTCTCTGTAACATACTCATTATCCATAAGATATTTTGCAAAAATACAGACACCGTTTCCACTGATTGCAGCTTCACTTCCATCGGAATTAAAAATATGCATTCCCATTTTTCCATTAATGTCAACTGGTCCGTAAAGCACACCATCCGCTCCAAGTCCGAATCCCCGCTGGCAAAGAAGCGCAACTTTTTTGCCCTGCAGCTGAAGCTGGTTTTTCTTCGCATCCAGTACCAGATAATCATTTCCAAAGCCCTGATATTTTGTCATGATAATGCTGTCTCTCATTGTTTTCAATTCCTTTCTGACGAAACGCCCGTGATCTTTTTTCTCAAATCACATCTTATATCCAGTATAGCGTTTATTTTTCCCATGTACATAGAATAACTTGCGAAATATATTGCAAAAAATGCGGTATTTCATTTATAATAAAGTCATATTTCAAGCGCAGAATTGAATTATGACGCTACGCAAACGTAGCTGCAAACAAAGTTTGCGGTTCCATACACACTATAGTTAAAACAGGAGCCATAACATATGAATTCTTTCAATGAGCCAACTGAAAAAACCGGCTATCTGGAGCAGGATTTCCGGCTTTTTCACATCAAGGACCAGACCAAACGGGAATTTTCCTACCATTATCATGATTTTCACAAAGTGATCATCTTTCTTTCCGGAAAGGCAGCCTACCACATTGAGGGAAAGTCCTACTACCTGAAGCCCTGGGACATTCTCCTCGTGAACCGTCACGCCATCCACAAACCGGAAATTGATTTTTCGGTTCCATACGAACGTTTTGTACTATGGATCCGCGATGACATCAAATCCACAGAACTGCTCCGCTGTTTTCAGAAGGCGATTGACCGGAGTTACAATCTAATCCGTCTGGACTCTGACACTCAGGAAAAATTAAAGCAGCTTCTCTACGAACTGGAAGCTGCCCTGAAAGACGAAAAATTTGGAAGCGAGCTTCTTGGCTCAGCTCTTTTTACCCAGTTCATGGTTTATGTAAACCGCATTTTTCTGGAAAAGCAGTACATTTACGACGCTCGCTCCTACAGCAGTGATTCCCAGATAGAAGAGCTTCTCCGTTATATTAACCACAACCTTCCTGAAGATCTTTCCATTGAAACCCTTGCGCGGAAATACTACCTAAGCAAGTATCACATGATGCGGAAATTCAAGGAGGAAACCGGTTACACCATCCACAACTACATCATTAGCAAGCGCCTTCTTCTCGCCCGCACAAAAATTTCCGAAGGCACCCCCATCCTGAAGGCCGCCCAGTTAAGCGGCTTCTCCGACTATACCACCTTCTCCCGGGCCTATAAAAAACAATTTGGCACCGCGCCAAGCCAGACAATATAATTGCTATTTAATGTGTTGAAAGTTGTTAAAAGCGGACGCATTCGGACAATGGTTATTGCTCACTCGCCGGCGCAACGCTCCAGCGAACTAACTGCTAACTGCGACTAAA